>Ga0182792_1000254_pt1 | contig 52505 bp, 57 predicted proteins | sample Passage237B_FD_130497 | JGI IMG/M metagenome (GOLD analysis project Ga0182792, IMG submission 130497) | Cellulose adapted compost microbial communities from Newby Island Compost Facility, Milpitas, CA, USA - Passage2 37B (version 2) (version 2) ...
CACCGTCCTCGTCCATGGCGGCCAGGCCGAGATGGTCCGGCGCCACGAAACGGTCGATGACGTATTCGCCCGTGATCTCGTTCCGGAGCGTCTGGCGGAGAACGGATCGGAGGGACGGGGGCGTGGGCAGCCGTACCTGATCGACCACGTCGCGGTGAACTGCGCCGACCTCGACCGATCGATCCACTTCTACTGCGAAGTTCTGGGACTTGACCTACGCGCCCGAGGCGAGTCCGACGGAACCGACGAGTTCGTGATCACCGGGCGGGGCGAGGTGCCGATCCGGTGGGCGGACGTTGAAGTGGGGAGCGGGCAGGTGGTCGAACTGATCGAGTACGGCGGGCCCAAGCCACCGGATCCCGGCAAGGCGAATGATCAGGTCCACGTCGCCCTCCGGGTGTCTGACATCGAAGCGGTCCACCGTCGGATCGGCGAAGAGGGACCGAGGCCCGCCGACCCCTTCCTGATCGAGACCCCTGGGGCCTGGGAGGGCGCCCGGGTCTTTTACGCGACCGACCCGGACGGCGTTTCGATCGAACTGGTGCAGCCCGCGGCAGGTTGATCTGATGGCTGCCGCGGCATCGGACACCAGGGTGGCCGGGACGGCGGTGATCGGCGCTGGGATAGTCGGGGCGGCCGTGGCCCGAGCGCTGGTTCGCCGGGGGGTGCCGGTGACGATCCTCGAATCCAACCGACCCGGTCACCGCCTCGCCTCCAGCAAGGGCGATGCTCGGATCCGAGTCTTGGCCGCGTATCCGGACGAGGAGTATCTGCGGCTGGGGATCGAGTCGGACCGGATCTGGAAGGAGCTGGAAGTCGAGAGCGGGAGCCGGATCCTCCATCCGACCGGCGCGCTCTCCTACGGCAGCCTGGCCGAGCGGCTGGCCGCCGCCCTAGATGAGAAAGGGGTCGAGCACGAGCTGCTGACCCGGGCGGGGGCAGCCCGGCGGGCACCCGGGGTGAGCCTGCCCGAGGAGGTCGAGCAGGTGTTGTGGCAGCCAGATGGAGCAACGATCGCGGCCGAGGTCGGCTTGTCGTCGATGCTAGGTGCCGCGACCGCACGCGGAGCAAAGCTTTTTTCGGGTCAGGAGGTCGAACGGGTCGAGGAGGATGCCGGGACGGTGGTCGTTCAGCTGCCCGAGCGCGAGTTGAGATTCGATCGGGTGGTCGTGGTCGCCGGCGCCTGGACCGCTTCCTTGCTCGGCTGGGAGGAACTAAATGACCTTGAACCGACCGCCCAGACCGTCTCCTATTTTCGGCTGGAAGGGCCGCCGCCCCCGGCGCTGATCGACTATGACGGAGCCGAGCCATATTCAGGCTGGACTCCGGGTTTCGGACTCAAGTCCGCCGACCATCAGTTCGGCCCGGTGATCGAGCCCGGTCACCTCCCGGATCCGGACCCGGCACGGGTCGAGGCGACCGCGGCTTGGGTGGCCGCGCGATTCGGCCTGACCGGCGGGGCGGCGATGACGGAAACCTGCGTCTACACGAATACCCCGGACGAGCGAATCCGGATCGAGACCAAGGGGAAGGTCACCGCAGTGAGCGCCTGCAACGGGCAAGGCTTCCAGCTCGCCCCGGCCGTCGGCGAAATGGTCGCCGGCCAGCTGCTGGCTGGCTAGCGGAAGGCGCGAGGCATCAGGAAGAGGGCGCTGGGCAGGTCCTTACGGGACTTGTCGAGGGCGTCTTGGAGGGCGACCGTTGCCCGGTCGCCGTTGATCGGGTCGCCGTGGCCCATCAGCAGATGCCGTGGGTTGTAGGTCCCGAGCTGCTTGCGGGGCGGGGTCACTCGCAGCCCGATGTGCACTCCGGCTCCGGACTCGGTAGGCCGGAACATCTTGCTGGCCCCGATCGCTTCGGCCACGACCAGGGTCTTGGTCTTCTTCCACCAGAGCGCCCGTTCCTTCCAGATCGGGTTGTTCACCACCTCGATCGCCTCGAATGGTGTGCCGCGGAGCTCGAGCGGCAGCACGACCAGCTTGATGCCGAGGCGCTCAGCGACCCGCCGGCAGTCTCGATTGTGCCGGTCGAGCAGCTGAAACACGACCTGCGGCTCACCGAGCGCCAGTGCGCGGTCGATCGCCGCGTCGTCGTCGATCGGGTCGACAAGCCAGACTTTCTCGCCGTCGACGAGGGCGTGAGAGGCCCGGGCCATCGCCTCGTCCTCCATCACCCAGGTGACCCCGATCTCGCCGTTCTCGATGATCCGCGCGCCCACGCCAGCCAGTTTATTCCCGAAAACGCTCTTACCGGCCGGATTGACGGTTAATGTTGTCGTGATGCTGGGAACAGGCACCGGGCATGGGGGCAACCTTCGACGACGGATAACGGGGATCGCGACCGCCGGGATGATCGCGTTCGTCCTCGCGACGCTGACCGCGCCCGGAGTCGACGCCAAGGCCCCGGGCTCGGGCCCGGTCCGGCTGGCCGGCTACGGCTCCCACTGGAAGGCCCTGCTCCCGATCAGGCTCCCTCTGCGCTCCGCGGGCCTGCAGGTTCACGGTCGGCTGTCGATCGACGCACCCGGGCGGAGTTGGAGCACCAACTGGCAGTTCTATTCCCACGCCGGAAGAATTCGCCTGGGAGATCAGCGCCGGAAGTTCACCTTCGTCAGGGGGATCGCGGTCCCGGACACGGTCGCAAGAGCCGTTCTGCGCCACCCGGCGGCATCCAGTGTTTCCTCGAAGGTCGGGTACCGGCTGCCGTCGGTCGACCCGAGCGCGGACCGGGGGACGGGCTTCGGCATGGCGCAGGTCGGCCTGCGCCGAGCCCCGGCCGGATTCTGCGAGACCCTGCCCAAAGTCTTGGCCTCGCCGGCGCCCGGCGTAACACGGAGGATCGCGCTGCCCACCTGCGGCCGCAAATTGAGCTGGCGGATCAGTCAGCGACCGACCAAGGGCCGGGTCAGCCGCCGGGGTGGGGCGCTCGTGTATCGCTCCTCCGGTCGCCCCGGAGCTGACGAGATCGTGATCGCCGGCTCCCTGAAGGGACGCGTCATCGCCCGCCAGCGGATCCAGATTCGGCTGAGCGCGGAAGCTCCATCGAAGGTCTCGGCCATCGCCCTGGGCGACTCGGTCACCGCCGGCTTCGGCTATTTCGGGTCGACCGGCAAGCAGATGGGGCTGACTCAGCTGCTCAAGTGCCGTCCGGGCGCGACCGTTTTCAACGACGCCTGTTCATCCAACTCGACCAACACCAACAGCTCGGTCGGGACCAAGCCGAACTATCTGCCCGACTTCGGGCTCTCGCGCAACATCTCCTGGGCGGCGCAGTGGGCAAACCAGTTCGGGATCACCGAGTACGAGAACTACGCGGTGACCGGTTCGGCGCCGACCGACTGGCTGCCGGGCGGGCAGTTCAACTCGACCTTGAAATCGATCGAGACCCAGAACCCGGACTACATCCTGATGACCATGGGCGCCAACCCGCTGCTCTCGGACGTCCTGTTCGGGATCGACAACATGGGATGCGCCCTCAAGTCGCACATCTTCGGTGACTTCCGCCAGTGCGTGCTCGATGCCTTTGCCTCGGTCGATCTCGACCAGCACCTGCACGATCTGTACACGAGCTTGGTCGAGAACACGACCTCGCGAATCGTGCTCATGCAGTACCACTTGGCGGTCCCGTCCTCGGCGCTGGCCTACAGCTCGAGCCAGCTTGAGATGATGACCGAGCTCCTCAACGGGATCATCGCCGACGAGGCCGGCCAGGTCTCGGCCAGCCGCATCACGGTGATCTCGCCGCCGCGCTTCGACGTCGGCATCGACATGTCGCCGCAATACCCCTCGAACTTTTCTTGCTCCTACTTCGGCTACAAGGTCGACGGGCCGAGCGTCCAATCGACCCTGACCCAGGACGAGCTGCTGGCCAACCACCCGCTTTCGTTCTGCTCCGGCCCGGCCGTCGGCCCACCCTGGATCATCAGCGGCGACACCGGCATCCATCCCAGCGCCGCCGGTTACATGCAGATGGCCAGCCAGGTTCCCGCTCCCGGTTCATAACGGGCTTGACGCTCGGCCACCCGGATAGTTCACCAGCTTGTAATCACCTCCGAGTAGCATGGATCCATGCTTTTCGGTCGCGACAAATCCCAGATGCCCAGCCCCGAGGACGCGCTCCCGGGGCGTGATGACTACGACTTCCCGATCCCCGAACGGCACACCGTGCTCGGGAACCCGATCCAGGGGCCGTTCCCTGACGGGATCGAGGTCGCTTACTTCGCGTTGGGGTGCTTCTGGGGAGCGGAGCGCCTTTTCTGGAACCTCGATGGCGTCTACACGACCGCCGCCGGCTACCAGAACGGATTCACGCCCTACCCGACCTACGAAGAGGTCTGCAGCGGCCGGACCGGCCACGCCGAAGCCGTCATGGTTGCCTTCGACCCGCAGCAAATCAGCTACGAGCGGCTGCTCGAAGTCTTCTTCTCCGAACACGACCCGACCCAGGGCATGCGCCAGGGAAACGACATCGGCACCCAGTACCGGTCGGCCATCTTCACCGTGGACGAACACCAGAAAGAGATCGCCGAGATGGCTCGCGACACTTACCAGCGGGCGCTCGCCGAACGCGGCCTGGGAGAGATCACCACGGAGATCGAGGAGGCCGGCCCGTTCTATTACGCGGAAGGGCCCCATCAGCAGTACCTGGACAAGGTCCCCAACGGTTACTGCGGCCTGGCCGGTACCGGCGTCGCCTGCCAGGTGCCGGTGCTCGGCGGATCGAGCTGAAATCTCGGGCGGCGCAATCGGTCCCGGGGGACGATCGATCCCGGGCGTGCGGCAGCTGTTCTCTCTCGATCGCCATGCAATTTGCATGGAAACCGGGGGACGGGCGTGCCGGGAACCCTCCCGGCCGCCCATAAATTAGGATTCTCGCGGTGCCAACCCTCCTCACAGGACGGCCTTGACCCCGTCCCTAGCTTCATACGTCGCCGGAGTGCTCCAGATCGCCGCGATCTGCGGTGCGACCTGGTACGGGTCTTGGTGGATCCGGCGATGGATCGTGCCCGAGTTCTCGGGAGCGCTGGCCCGCCTGTCCGAGCTGACGATCGCCTTCGCGCTGCTGATCATCTCGCTGCAGCTGATCGGCTCGGTCGGGCTGCTGAAGGAGGTCTGGATCACCGTGGCCTGCGTCGTGATCCCCTTGATCGGCGCCGCTCTGGCATGGAAGTTCGCGCCGCGTGACGTTCAGCAGATCGCGGCGCCCGCGGTGCCGACCTGGGCCTTCCTGGTCGCGATCGCCGTCGCGTCGTGGTGTGTGGCCGAGTGGACCTTCCCGACTCAGCTCAGCCTCGACCAGGGCATGTTCGGGGGTGACACGACCTGGTACCACATGCCGGCAGCGGCCCGGTTCATCCAAGACGGGTCGATCACGGCGCTCCACTACACGGATGCCCTGAGGCTCGCGGTCTGGTTCTACCCGCAGAGCTCGGAGCTGATGCATGGCGCCCTCATGGGCCTGTTGGGCAGCGACTTCCTTTCACCCGTCTTCAACATGCTGCCGCTCGGGGTGGCCCTGCTCGCCTGCTGGTGCGTGGGTCGCCCCTACGGGGTAGGCCCGGCGACCCTGGTCGGCGGCGCGGTTCTGCTCTCGGCGGGCGTGATGATCGAGACCCAGCCGGGTGAGGGCCGCAACGACATCGTCTGCTTCGCCTTCCTGATCGCTTTCGTCGCCTTCCTGATCAACGGGCATCAGCGCCGGGCACCGCGCTCGGGCGCGGTCTCCGAGACTCCCGACCCTGAGGCGCCCCTACTTGACAAGGGACCGCTGATCATGGCCGGCATCGCGGCGGGTCTCGCGATCTCGATCAAGGTTTCGATGCTGGCCCCGGTCGGCGTGATCTTCCTCGGGATGATCCTGGTCAGCGGCAAGGGGCGCCGCGTCACCACCGCCCTCTGCCTCGGCATCTCGATGTTCCTGGTCGGCGGCTACTGGTACGTGCGGGCCATGATCTACACGGGAGGCAACCCGGTGCCAGCGGTCGGCTGGGGGCCGCTCAAGCTGCCGCAGCCCGACCAGATGCCGCTCGACCCCCGTCCGCGCTTCTCGGTTGCCCATTACCTGACCGACCCGGGCATCTTTCGCTGGTGGTTCTTTCCCCGTCTGGATGACGCCTTCGGGGTGCTGTTCCCGCTGATTCTGGTCATGCTCGCCGCGGCGTCGATCTGGCTGGTCATCAAGTCACGCAACAAGATCGTCCGGGTGATCGCGGCAGCCGCCCTGATCACCGCCGTGGTCTACGTATTCACGCCGCTGACCGCTGCCGGCCAGGAGTTCCAGCCGCGAGGCTTCTTCACCAACACCCGGTACCTGCTGCCGGGATTGCTGCTGGCGGCGGTTCTCTTGCCGCTGATTCGACAGTTGCGAGAACCGGAGCAGCGGGCCAAGAAGGTGCTGATCTTCCTCGCCGCCGTCTACGCGATCACCGTCCTCACCTCACCCAAGTGGTACCCGAGCTTCCTGCCTGGGGCGGTCTTCCTGACGCTGGCGATCGTCTGGGCGCCGGTCGGGCTGAGCTGGATGAAGGATCACACCAACGTTCCGCGGGTTGTGATCGTCGGCTGTGTCGCCGCGATCGCTCTGATCGCCGCGATCTGGGGGCGGGGCGAAGAGGTCGGCTACGCCAACAAGCACTACACCCGAACCACGCTCTTCCTGCAGGAAGGCGGTCCCCAGGACGCATTCGCCTTCACCCGTGACCTGAAGGACAAGCGGATCGCCCTGACCGGGTCCGGTGAGATCTTCTTCGGGCAGTACGGCTTCTACGGGGTCGACCGTTCGAACTATGTCCAGTACATCGGGGAGAAGGGGCCGAACGGCACCTATCGCCTGATCAACAACTGCCGCGAGTTCATCAACACCGTGAACGCGGGCAACTTCGACTACATCATCACCAGTGAGTACACCCAGGATTCGCCGACCGCCGATTACTGGTATCCGGTGCGGGCCTGGATCGACGGTGACCCGGCGGTCGACCTCGTGGTCTCCGAAGGTGACATCACGCCACAGCCCGATTACGTCTACAAGATCAACGGCAAGCTCGACCCGAACCGCTGCGCCCAGCTCGACAACAGCGTGATCTACCGTGAGCGGACCGACGCGCTGAAGGAAGAGGCCGAACGCGAGGCCGAGGCCGCGGCCGAGGAAGCGGCGGCGGAAGACGCCGGCGATTCGCAGTAACCCCAGATCGGCGGCCCAACCCCCGAACGGGTAAGTTTAAAGTCCCCCGCCCCCCGAGCTCAGCTGGATAGAGCGCCTGCCTTCTAAGCAGGATGTCGCAGGTTCGAATCCTGCCGGGGGAGCCTTCCGCCTGCCGCGAACAAGGCGACGATCGAGACGACCAGGATCACCGCGCCGTAGATCACGGCGGTGTCGTGGAGGCCGATCCGGTCCGAGGCGAAACCGCTGATCACCGCTGGGACGCTGAACGCGACGTAGCTCACCACGTAGGCGAAGGCGAAGAGCTCGCCGCGCTCGTCGGGGTGCGGCAGGTCGACCAGGGCACCAAACGATCCGAGGGCCGAGGCGCCGAAGCCGACTCCGGAGACCACGGTGCCAATCAGGGCGAGGTGGCCGACGTCAAGTTGGAGGCCGATCAGGCTCAGGGCTATGCCGACACATAGCCAAGCCGCCGCGAGACGGATCACCGTGCGCGGTTCGCGTCGCCTGAGCAGATAGACCACGAAAGCGCCCGTCCCGCAGAGAGCGGTGACCACGATCGCACCGGTCAGGTAGGGGTCTTTGTCGATGAAGCTGGACGCGATCGAGGGGCCGAGCGAGAGGTAGAGGCCACCGAGCGCCCAACCGGCCACCATGATCGGCAGCAGGGTCATGAACTCGGGGCGGAGGTGAGCCGGCAGGCCGACCTTCGGGATCAGTGATCGGCGGGCGCCGGACCGCAGGGCCGAGGTCTCCGGGGACTTCCAGACGGCGAGTGCCGAGAAGGCCAGGGCGACCAGCAGGATCACGAAGATCAGCGAGGTCGGCCAGGGAGCGAACTGGACAAGCAGGCCGCAGCCGAGGGCACCCAAGGCCAGCCCGGCCAGCGGCGCCACGCCGTTCACGACCCCGCTTCTTTTCGGTGCGTGCGCGGGCTGGAGGTCGACGATCACGGCACTGAGCGTGGCCAGTGCGACACCGGTGGCGAGGCCTTGGACCACCCGGGCCAGGGCCAGGGTCGCGACCCCGCCGGCGACAAGGAAGAAGACCAGCGAGAGCGCTTCGAAGAAAATCGCTCCCAGCAGCACCGGGCGCCTGCCGACGTGGTCGGAGAGGCCACCGAACACGAGTAGCGAGAAAAGCAGGGCGACCACATAGATCGCGAATACCTCGGTCAAGACCGCGTCGGAGAACCCCCACATGTCCTGGTAGAGCGAGTAGAGCGGCGAGGGCACGGCCGAGATCGCCGGGAAGGTGACCGCGATCGCCGCCATCGCCCAGAAGGCGCGGTTGTGCGGGAGCGGGTTCTTGGGCAGGCGGAGACTGGTGGAGGCCATGGGCGAGGGGGAAGAGGGAGAAGGAGACGGTAGCAATGTCGACCCGCCGGCCAACCAAGGATTTAATTTCCTGACGAGTGTCAGTTTCCAAACTTATATTTTCATTGGAAATCCCGGCGCTCATCTGTATATAGTCCTCCTGCCGGTGCCATGACGATATCTGGCAGGTACATGACAAAGGCAGACCAGGAGAAAGATATGTCCAGCATTGAAGATGCCATTCAGCAACTTGAAGCTTCGGCTTCGAAGCTAAAGCAGCTTTCAGTTGAAGAGAGCCGTGCGGTTCGCGATGCGGTAAAGGAAGCTACGAAGGAAGCCACGGCGAAGGTCAGGGCCGAATACAAGGAGAAGAAGGCCAAGGCTCGCAAGGAGGCTCGCGACGCCGAGAAGTCGATCAAGGAAGCGCAGGCTCGGATCCAGAAGGCGCTCGGCTCCGAGAAGGCCGCTTCAACCGGCGGCAAGCGGGCCAAGCGCGGTGAGCGTGAAGCGCAGTTCCTCGCGTACGTCAAGGAGAACCCGGGGTCGAAGCTGGCCGACATCGCCCGTGGCATCGGCGTCCAGAACAGCGCCGCCAATGGCCTCGCCAAGAAGGCCGTTGCCGCCGGCACCGTCAAAAAGAGCGCCGAGAAGACTTACACGGCGGTCTGATCTTTCTCCGATCCGTCTCGAGGGCCCGCTCCGGCGGGCCCTTTTTCGTGTTTTCAGCCTTTAGAATCAAAGAAACATGCGGATCCCGGGAGGACCGCGAAGAGCAAAGGAGAGGTGCATGAACGTGGTTCGCAGGGGATCGCTGGTACTGGTCGCAATCGCCGCGGCACTTGGCTTCTGTCTAACCGGAAGCGCTTCGGCCAAGTTGAACGTAATGACCTTGAAGGGCACCCCGGCTCCGGGGACTCCCGCCAAATACAACAAGTTCAAAGTGGTGAAGCAGGGCCCGAAGAAAGCGAAGAAGATCCTGCTGCTTGAACCTGGCACGTCTGCCGGCGCAACGAATTTCCGGCCGCTCGGGAATGCCCTCGTCAAGCAACTGAAGGGTTGGCAGGTCTGGTCGATCGAACGTCGCGAGAACTTGCTGGAGGATCACTCGATGCTCGAGAAGTATCTGAAGGGCAAAGCAACGAACCAGCAGATGCTCGACTACTACCTGGGCTGGATCCTGAACGGTTCGATTCAACCGCACTTCCAGGGCAAGACCACCGAAGAGACCCAATTTGCGAAGAAATGGGGTCTCAGCGTGGCGGTTCAGGACATCCGGAAAGTGGTCAAGATCGCTCGCAAGGGAGGTCGCAAGGTAGTGCTCGGCGGCCACTCGCTCGGCGGCGCGATCGTGACTGCCTACGCGACCTGGAACTTCCACGGCAAACCCGGGGCGAAGGGACTTTCCGGGCTGGTCTTCATCGACGGCGCCGGCGGTCGGGAGACCACCGTCGAAAGCGCCCAGGATTGGCTCGACAGCCTGAACGATCCGAGCGCGTCGCCCTTCATCACCTTGGTTCCGCCGCTGCCCTGGGCGGCCGGCGTCTTCAACGCGATGGGCTCGACCGCGGCGCTGCTGGATCCGAACTCGCGCTCTCTGGTCGGGGACTTCCCGCTGTTGCCCGCGTCCCTGAAGCCGCCCGTCTCATCGAACAACCTCGCGCAGTACGCGTATGCGGTCGATGCCGACACCGGTCCCGAGAACCTGCGCCTGGTGCAGAGCCACATCGGTGACCTCGCTCCTTCGGGTGATCCGCGCGGCTGGGTGAACGGTCAGCTCGGAACCGCCCAGCGGGCCGCGCAGGTCTTCCGCGAGATCGACGGCATGGATGGCACCTCCTGGTACCACCCGCTGCGTCTCACGCTCGACGCGGGCGCGATCAACAACGGCATCGCCACCCCGGCGCAGAAGGTCTTCGGGATCAAGACCACGATGGGCAAGCGGGTCCACCTGCCGATGTACTCGTTCGATACCTCGCTCGGCAACGGGGCGGTCAAACTGGCGACGGAAGCACTCGCGAAGCAGTCCCACGTGCCGAAGAAGTGGGTGCGAACGGTGGTCCGCAAACAGACCTACGCCCACATCGACCCGCTCAGCGCGACCCCCTCGAAGAACGACTTCATCAAGACCCTCGTCCCGTTCTTGAAGAAACGGGTCAAGTAGAGAACTCCGGCCGGAAGGTTGAATCTGTCAGCAAATAACGCTGACAGATTCAACCTCGCGGTCAGTCGAAGATGACGACTTGGCGGACCGCCTCACCCCGGGCGAGGCGGTCGAAGCCGGCGTTGATCTGGTCTGGCCGCAGCCGGTGGCTGAGCAGCTTCTCGACCGGCATCTCGCCATCGCGGTACATGCGGATGAATTCGGGGATGTCCCGCCGTGGCACGCAGGAGCCGAGGTAAGAGCCCTTCAGGGTTCTCTCCTCCGCGACCAGTGAGATCGCCGGGATCTCCAGCTTGCGGCTCGGGTGGGGGAGTCCGGCGGTGACCGTGGTTCCCCCGCGACCGGTCGCTGCGTAGGCCTCGGCCAGCACGTTCTCGTTGCCGACCGTCTCGACCGCCAGGTCGACGCCGCCGTTGGTGGCGTCCTTGACCGCATCGACGACGTCGGGACCGGCCTGGATCGCCAGATCGGCCCCGAGCTCGCGAGCCAGCTCGAGCTTGGCGGGCACGGTGTCGACCGCGACCAGGGTGTCCGGTCCCTGGGACTTGGCGGCGAGCAGCGCCGCCAGACCGACCCCGCCGAGACCGAACACGGCGATCGAACGAGCCGGCAGGGCGGAGGCACCTGTGTTCAGCACCGCCCCGGCCCCGGTCAGGACGGCACAGCCAAACAGAGCGGCGATCTCGAAGGGGAGATCGGCTGGCACCTTGACCGCGGAGCGGGCCGAGACCACCGCGTGGTCGGCCAAGGCGGAAACACCTAGGTGATGGTGGACCTCGCCACCGCCTTTCTCGTGCAGGCGCATCCCACCGCCGAGCAAGCGTCCGGCCACGTTGGCCTCGGCGCCCGGTTCACAGAGGGCCGGCCGCTCGTCGCGGCAGAAACGACACTCGCCACACGCCGGTACGAAGGCGAGTACGACGTGGTCGCCTTCGACGAAGCCGTGTTCCCCTGTGCCGGCCCGGACGACTTCCCCGGCCGCCTCATGGCCGAGTGCCATCGGCATCACCCGAGGCCGTTGGCCGGTTATCACCGAAAGGTCGGAATGGCAGAGGCCGGCCGCCCGGATCCGGATCAGAAGCTCGCCCTCACCCGGTTCGTCGAGCTCGAGTTCTACTCGCTCCAACGGCTCGGTCTCGGCGAAAGGCCCGGGCTGATCCATCTCCCTGAGCACGGTGGCAGTGGTCTTCATCAGATCACCTCGAGCTCTTTCAGAGCCGCACGGATCGGATCGGGGATGCCGGCGGGCCGCCGGCTCTCCCGGTCGACGAAGACATGGACGAACCAGCCCTCGGCCAGAGCGCTGCCGTCAGGGTTGAAGAGACCGATCTCGTAACGGACCGACGAGTTGCCGAGATGGCCGACCCGGAGCCCAGCCTCGACCGGGTCGGGGAAAGCGAGCGCGGCGAGGAAATTGCAGTGGGATTCGGCGCAGACCCCGATCGTCTGGCCGGCATGGATGTCGAGCCCGCCTTTGGTGATCAGGTATTCGTTGATCACCGTGTCGAAGTACGAGTAGTACTCGACGTTGTTGACGTGGCCGTAGATGTCGTTGTCTTTCCACCGGGTCGGGATGTTGAGCGAGTGCGGATATTCATCCGGGGAAGGGGGCATGTCGGTCATGGCCGGATTATCCCTGAGCGACAGATCCACGCAATGTCGCGCGGCACGGCTCCGCCCGCGGTGATTCACTGCCCCGGTGGCTCAAGCCGACGAGGACCGATCTCCCGCACCGCCCGACCACCGGGCACCGACCGTTCCCGCGGTCGCGATGGTGCTCGGTTCGATCAGCTCGATCCAAGTCGGGGCGGCACTGGCCACCGGGCTCTTCGACGAGGTCGGGCCGATGGGGGTCACGTTCCTGCGGACGATCATCTCGGCGATCCTGCTGGTGATCATCTGGCGACCGCGTTTCCGCCTCGATCGCGAAAGCACAAGGATCGCCCTGATGTTCGGCCTGGTCCTCGCCGCGATGAACCTCTCCTTTTACGAGTCACTCGACCGGATCCCGTTGGGCGTCGCCGTCACTTTCGAATTCATCGGGCCGTTGGGGGTGGCCCTGATCACGTCACGCCGCCGGCGCGACCTGATCTGGGTGGCGATGGCGGCGGCCGGAATCATTCTGCTCTCGGGCGGCATCGGCGGCGAGGGCATCGAGCCGTTCGGCGTCTTCCTGGCGCTTGTCGCAGGGTTTTTCTGGGGTTGCTACATCCTCTTCGCCAAGCGAGTCGGCGAGACGTTCACCGGTGGTCGTGGCCTGGCGGTCGCGATGGTCTTCTCGACCGTCTTCTGCGCGCCATTCGGGGTCGCCGACGGAGGCTCGGCGCTGCTCGGGCTTCCCGTCCTCGCGACCGGCGCGGCGGTGGCCATCCTCAGCACCACCCTGCCTCTTTCACTGGAGATGGAAGCGTTGCGCCGGCTGCCTTCCAACGTGTTCGGGGTGATGATGAGCATCGAACCGGCGATGGCGGCGACGGTCGGCTTCTTGCTGCTCTCCCAGGACATGTCCGCCACCGAGGTCGCGGCCATCGCCCTGGTCGTTTTCGCCTCGGCCGGGGCGCTCTCCTCGGCCCGGGCACCGGCCCCGATCGAGCCCTAGCCATGGCCGGCCTCGGGCGCGGCCGTTTCATCCTTCGGGACGCGGACCGGTTCCGTTGAGCGACGGATCGGGCGGCTGATCGGTCTCGGGTTTGAGCAGCAGCGCCGCCGCGAAGAAGCAGACCGCCCCGACGAACGTGCCCAGGTTGGTCCAATCGGTGCTGAGCGGTTCGCCGGTCGATGGGTTGACCCAGGCGAAGACGGCCGAGACCATGAAGGCAGCCGACCCGGCCATGTTGAGCCAGGTGTTCCACCAGTTGCGGGCTTCGGGGTCCCAGAGCGACTCGCGGTGTGTGGTCGCCCGGACGGCGAGGACGGAAGCGACGATGAAGCAGATCGAACCGATGAAGTCGGGGCGCCAGCCCATGTGCTTGAAGGTCTCGGGATAGATCGTGCCGAGGGTCGCGATCAGGGTTGAGACGTTGAAGGCGAGGGTCCCGAGAAACTGGATCGCGGCCGCCCACCAGTCATCCCAGGCGTCTTTCGAGGACCACCCGCCGGGCTGCCAACGGCCGGTCAGCCGAAGCTGGGTGAAGCCGGCGATGGTGAAGAAGATCGAACCGAGGAAATAGGTGACGTTGTCGGCGGTGACCTCGACCAGCCCCAAATAGCCGGGCGTCGCTCCCAGGGCAAATAGCAGCGAGCCGATCGCAAATCCCCGCATCTCCCGCCGCACGGTCAAACCGGATCTCCCTGAATCATTTGGTTTGCCACCGGCGCAGCGTATCCGACGTCCGACCGGTAGATTTCCTCCTCTCGCGGTGGGCGTAGCTCAGCTGGTAGAGCTCCTGGTTGTGGTCCAGGCGGTCGCGGGTTCGAATCCCGTCGTCCACCCCTAAGTTTCTCGGCTCTAGGACTTCAGTTACCGTCCTAGAGCGGATTCCTGACTAGACTGGTCTGCTTCCAATCTGCTTCCAATTCCGTGGAAGTGCTTCTATCTGATCCTCAGTTCGAGGTCCAAGTGGGCTGAAAACGGGGGCGTCATGAGCGAACGGAAAGAAGGGACATTCGTGGCCGACCGATCAGTATTGAGTCGGGTCCGTCGATTCGGAGATGGGAATGCCGATCTTCCGAATTCGATCAGGTTTGCGGTGAGTCACGGGGCCGAACTGGATCGACCGCTCAGCAAGGCAGAACGTCGGGCCGTCGCTGTTTTGATCGCTCAGCCGACGCACATCCTCACCATCTCTTCCAAGATCGAAGACCCGGTTGAGCACTCGAATGCGTTCAGGAGGTTCCGCAAGCGCCTCAGCGAGAAACTGAAGAAGCCGTGGGTGTATGTGGCGGTTCCGGCTCGGGAGAGAAGCTCAGATCGATTTCATCTCCACTGTGTCCACTGGGACTTCATCCCCGGTGGGATCATCCGCAAGCACAGCCGGGAGTCGGGGCTTGGCGAGAACCCGAAATTTCGTCATATCGCCAAGCAGGATGTCTTCGAGCAGGGCGACCAGGTGCTCTACGAGCTAGCCCAGAACGTGCCCCTTTTTGGCTTGACGCACCATCTCCGTCATCGACCGCCGCCCAGACACTCGAAGGTGTTCCGGTGTCCGAAGAACAAGACCCTTGAGATCGATAAACCGAATCTATTGTCCGCGCTAAGAAAGGCTCAAAGCCGCTCTGTAAGCGACATTCAGCTACTTTCTGAGGCACCTTACTTTAATAATATGTTGCACCCGAATGTAAGAGAACAGGAAGGTACATAAAGGGGGAGGTTGGCTTCCTGGGTCAGGATACGAAGTCCACAGGTGGGGACTTCGATGTCGATTAAGTCTACAGGCAAAAACCCAGCAATCGCAGTTTCAGAGCCAAATGTGTGAGTGCAAGTCCACGGAAGTCTACACCCCCCAAACTGTAGACTTCGCTGGCTTCACCCTGGGGAAGCCCCCTTGAAGAGAGCGTCCTCCCGCGCACGTATAGGGCGTCGTCCATGACGGAACTGGTCCTTCTCGTGAGGTTGGGCGTGATGCCGGGATCTCTGGCTGGCTGGGGTGGATGCGGCTATCGAGAGTTCTGATCGACGGGCTTGAGCAGGTCCATCGGATCTACTCCGATTCGGTCGGCCAGCCGTTCGAGAGTTTGGAGCGACAGGTTCTCAAGTCCGCGCTCGACTGAGCTTTGGTAGGTCCTGTGGACCTTGCTGACCTCGGCAGCGTATTCCTCCTGCGACATGCCCGTGGCCTCTCGGATCGCCCTGATGTTCGCACCTACTCGTCGTTGAAGCTCACCGGCCTCCATCCCGCGAACTCTCACGTTCCGAGAGTTGACGGTCTACAGAGTAATAACTAGAATCTGTCCCGTCTCAGCCTGGGGATCCGACCGCTACGAGGTCGGCTCCCGACACCAGTCAGAAGGGAGCTACCGCTTTGAGGATGTGGATGAGCGTGGGGATTCTTGTTGTCGCCGGAGGATTCGGAATGGTCGGTTGCGGAGGAGATTCCGGCTCGACAAGCCCAGAGGACGGACAGTCGCTCATGGTCTCGTATGAGGGGTGGGCGAACCGGAAGCTGGCGATGTCGAGGTGGATCACCGAGAACTGCTTCTCGGCTGGTACGTACACCGGCACCTCGGGCTGCGCTCAAGCGGAGACGATGAAGGAAGAACTCGCGGCCAACTACCGTGACGAGATCGAGGCTTTGTCGGATCAGGTTTCGGATGAGTGCCGGTCGAAGATCGAAGAGGAATCGGGAACGACCGATCCGAACAGGACACCGTTCCTGGATGGTTCGAATCCGTTCGATGGGCCGTGCGGTGAGATGCCAGCGGAGGGCGTCACTACCGAGACCGAGGACGAGGGGTACTGCAAGTTCTCCGCGATGATGGGTGGTCTGGTCGAGGGCACCTCTGACTACACCAGCTTCGTTCATTCCTGCCAGCAGAACGGGCAGGCGTGATGAGCGCCGAATCGATCCGTCAGGCAGGTAGCGAGGCCGTCGATCAAGGTGAAGCGGCTCCTGGGCCAGAGGTTGAGTCGCCCTCTTCGGACGGTTCCGAGGCGACCCCGAGCCATCCTCCTGCCGGGTGGTACCCGGACAATCGAGATCCGACGAAGCAGCGGTGGTGGAACGGCACCGCCTGGACCAACCAGGTCCATCCTCAATCACCTGGCTTCTGCGGCTCGTGTGGTGCTGCTCTCAAAGAGGACCAGCGGTTCTGTGCCGAATGCGGAAGGGCCGTAGCCGCTACACCCCGGAACGCTCCACAGCCCGTTCAGGTCCGGTCGCAGGCGACCCAACCGAAGTCAGTTGGCCTTGCTTTATTCCTGAACTTCATATGGCCGGGAGCGGGTCACCTGTACGCCGGTGTGAGAACAGACTTCGGGATCATCTTCGCTGTGATCGGAGGGTGCTTGTTCCTCATTACGCTGGCGAGCTACGGGTTCGGATTGATCCTGACGTTCCCGGCTTGGGCTGTCATGGCGGCGTGGTCGATGATCGACGTGAACAAGCTCCTGAAGGAGCAGTAGGTAAGCATGGGAGGCGAGAAGAACAAGTGGCTTCTTGAGGCAGAGAATGACTCCGGGGTGCGCTCAGAGATCCCTCGGGGCTGGTATCCCGACAACAACGACCCGGCCAAGGAGCGGTACTGGAACGGTCGCTCCTGGACAAACCAGATCTGGGATCCCGCCACTCAGGAGAAAAAGCCATCCCTCCCTGAAGATCGAGTTCTAGCTGAGGCCGAGAAGCGGAAACGACTGGTCGAGATCGAGGCCCGACTGAAGCTCCTTGACAAGCAGAGTCGGGAGATGATGAAAGAGCACATGTACCTGCGGGAAACCTTGGAGACCGACTTCGACCCTCCGCATCTCCGGGTACAAAACCAGGAAGCCTTCTACCAACTTCGACTACGACAGGATGCAGTCAGGCAAGAGACCTCTCTACTAGAGGCGGAACGAAAGAAGCTTCGGCCTGGATGGAAGAGCACCATCGAGAACATCGGCGTGGTCGCCGCGATGGCCGCATTCATCGCCGCGATCTTCGCCATCGGACCAGGCTGAGCTTCTACGACCGCTGCTTGTCAGAGTTCCGGCTACAGGTGTGACCAACGTACTGACGACCATCACGAGCGGTAGAGGGACTGGCCCTATGACACCGCCGCAACCTCCCAGACCGGAAAGGTGCGAACGCCAGAACGATGGAGGCAAGCATGAGCGACAACGATGTGGACTGGCGGGACCGGAGCAACTGGATACGAGACCCTGCCGACTACCCCGACTACCCGCCCCCAAACGTCAGACGTGGCATGAAGTGGAGCTATGTCGGGATCGCACACCTGAATAACTGGTGGAAGTTCTTCGCTGGTCTCAAGGAGAAGCCACCCGAGAAGAGTGGGCTGTTCCGCCCGGTTGACGAGAACGGAAACCCCTGCTCTGGTCCAACGGACTGAGCAGGAGAGGAGAAGCCAATGACGTGGGAACAGCCAAGAGACCCAGACAGAATCCCCGAAGTGCTTGCGGCCCTTGAGGCCAGGTGGAGAGAGGTCCCCGACCAGAGACTCGGCCAAATCCTCATCAACTTGGTGCGTCGGGAACTCTCACCCGATTCGACCAAAGAATGCGAGAGGATGTTCGCCATCGAAGACGACACCTGGCTCGAACTGCTTCGTCAGCCTATGAACAGGTGATTCGACAGAGGCGAACGACCTCGGTCGCCTGAACTGAGAAAGTCGGCCCAGAGGTCGTGGTTCCGATGGGCCGCCTCTCGTCTGGATATTCTGCCGGAGAGCATCAGCATTGAAGCTGGATCGGAACAGCAACGCTGGGCTTTGTCCATCATGAGGAAACGACCTGAGACCAAGCTTCTCCCGACCGACCAGCTACTTCTTGATTCGGAGAATCCTAGGCTGGTGGAAGGGCAGGCGAACCAAAACGCTGCCGCCCTCGAATTGGCACGGCAGCAAGGCATCACACACGTAGAGAAGCTGGCCCGAGACATCGTTGAGAACGGGCTGGATCCTCTCAGTTTGACTGCTGTAGTGCCGACTAAAAGGTCCAATCGGTATATGGTGATCGAAGGCAACCGGCGTCTACTCGCACTCAGAGTGCTTGATTCTCCGGCGCTTGTCGCACCCCTAGCCAATACAGGTCAGTCGCGGAGACTCAACAAGCTTTCTGATGACTTCGCTGACGATCCGATAGCTGAGGTGCCATGCGTAATATTCGATGACGAGGAAGAGGCCGAGCATTGGATCCGACTGCGCCACACCGGCCAAAACGATGGGGTGGGTCTTGTCGAGTGGGGGTCTGAAGAAATTGACCGCTACCAGGCTAGGCACGACGGTATGCGATCCCCTGCAGGGCAGGTACTCGAATTCGTTGATAAGCACGGCGTCCTGAGCGATGAGGCTGTCGATTCCGACCGAAAGGTCATTACCAACCTCGAACGGGTTCTCTCGAATCCCTATGCCCGACAGAAGCTCGGAGTCGATGTCAAGAAAGGGCAGGTCATCGCCCTCTCTCCGTTGGATGATCTAGCGAAGAGTCTCGGTCGCTTGGTGGATGATTTCAAGACCAGGCTGGACGTAAATGCCATCAGAAACGCGGCTGACCGAGAGGCGTACGTCGATGAGCTACCGAATTCCGTCCTTCCCAAGAAGACCAAGAAGCTCGATACCCCGGTTCCCTTGAATGATCTGACTGACCAGGAACCAAAGAAGAAGCAGAAGGCTCCTAAGGCAAAGGGTAAGAAGAAGGCTCCTCCTCCTCGTCGCTACGTAGTCCCGGCAAACACCAACTTAGAGATCGACCCCGCGAGAGTTGAGGCTGTATACAAGGAGTTGAAGAAGCTCTCCACCAATGCTTACACCCAAGCGTGTTCCGTCCTGTCTCGTGTCTTTCTTGAAATGACTGTGGATCACTATCTCCACGAGAACGAGATTGAGATCCGGGATAAGAAGGGCGACGTCAACAAGCAGCCAGTGCTTTCGGCTCGACTAGGGGCAGTGGCTACCGACCTCCATGCGAAGAAGCTCATAGATAAGGACTTGAAGAAGGCGATTACCGATTTTGCCAAGGGGAACACCGCGTTGGAAACCAAGCTTCAGACATTCCATCAGTGGGTCCACAATCGCTATTCGCTAGTGGAAGCAAAGGCGCTCTTTGACGCTTGGGACCTGCTGGCACCTATGTATGCGGTCATCTGGGTCGCCGACGACGAAGAAGCAGATTAGATCGTGGCTCCGTCCCCTTCCCATTTGTATGTATCACCGCTCAGGTATCCAGGAGGAAAGCGCAAGGTCGCAAACTTCATCAAGCTGCTAATGCTTGAAAACGACCTACTCGGATGCGACTATATTGAGCCATATGCAGGAGGTGCTAGTGTTGCGCTTTCGTTGCTATTTGAGGATTTCGCGGACCACATCCATATCAACGACGTTGATCGAAGTATTTATGCATTCTGGGTGTCGGTCCTAGATTCGTCGGACGAGTTATGCGAGCGTATTGAGAACGTGCCGGTATCCATGGACGAGTGGCATCGCCAGCGAGCAGTCCAGGATGATCCCTCAGCGACCGATTTTGATCTGGGCTTCTCAACCTTCTTCTTAAATCGAACTGCTAGGTCTGGAATCATTAGAGGTGGCGTGATCGGAGGTTTTGAACAGAAGGGCAAATGGAAAATCGATGCCCGATTCAATCGTTCAGATCTGATCCGGCGTATTCAGAGAGTTGCCAGGCATCGTACGAGAATATCGGTTACGTGCATAGATGCTGCCGAGTTTGTGGCGGATCGCATTCCTGGTATCGAGCATCCATTTCTATATCTTGATCCGCCGTATTACGTAAAGGGTCAAGGTCTCTATCAGAACTTTTACCAGCATGATGACCATGCCCAGGTAGCTGAGCTAGTCAAGTCCTTGAACTTTCCCTGGGTGGTGTCTTATGATTCAGCGCCTGAGATCATTGAAATGTATGAGGGGCTTGATCACATCAAGTACGACCTCAACTACAGCGCGGCAAGCCGGTATCGAGGCGCAGAGTCGATGTTTTTCAGTCCACTGATCCAGCGCCCGGATGGTGTCGTTCCGTCTCGGGTGTCACCGTCTGCCATTGACCAGGCCAGGTTGGCGCTCGTCCAAGACCTCTAGCGTCTACAGCGGCTGCATGATCGAGGACAGAGTGTCAAAAACGGCCCTTTGTGCGACGACGGCAGAGATGCCGAGATAAGCCCAGTTCCGTGTACTAAAACCCGTGTCTCGCCGTTTGTCTCACAAACGGTTATGGAGATTAGTGATACAATAAGCCGATGAGCGATCTGATCGGCTACGCAAGAGTCTCGACTGAAGAACAGACCCTTGACCTTCAGGTTGATGCTCTAACGGAAGCTGGCTGTTCGAAGATCTACACGGACAAGATCAGCGGATCGCGGTCGGATCGACCCGAGCTTGCCAAGGCCCTCGACTACGTTCGAGCGGGGGACACGCTCGCCGTGTGGCGACTGGACCGGCTCGGCAGATCGGTTCGCCACCTGATCGAGGTGGTGAACGACTTCGAGGAGAGAGGCATCGGCTTCAAGAGCCTCCAAGAGACCATCGACACGACGACCTCGACCGGCAAGCTGACCTTCCACGTCTTCGCGGCCCTGGCCCAGTTCGAGCGTGACCTCATAGCCGAGCGCACGAGAGCCGGTCTGGAAGCTGCCAGGCGAAGAGGGCGAGTAGGTGGACGCCGGACGGTGATGTCGCAAGACAAGCTCAAGGTCATTCGGGATCTCTACGAGGATCCAGGGTCGAAGATGACGGTGCAGGAGATCGCGGACACGGTTGGGGTGAGTCGGGCAACGGTCTATCGGCACCTCAGGCCGACTCCGACCCCGGTGGTATAGCCAACGAGGCGTGTTACATCAGACTTTGGGGCTACTTACCCGGCAACGGCAGCGCCGTGACCGGCGAGGGCTGCATCGATGGCCGGGGAGAGATCGTTGTTGTCCTCAATGCGCAGCATCCGAATGTCTCTGACGGAGGGGGCGAACCAAGCGTAGAGTTGGGTTAGCTCTTGGACGGCGAGGACACAATCGACCGCGTTTACTTCTTCATTGCCGAAGTAGACGGAACCCTGTTGCCACCCGAATCCTTTGGTAGTCAGGAAGTCCCTGATCTTCGCATAGGCGTTATTCGAACTAACCCCAGGATAGTGCTGGCTCAAGGCTCCGGTATCTAGGTCGAATGCGATGGCGTACATAGGTAAGGTCTCAGTCTACCGCGTGGGCTTCCGTCTCTCGTTTGCGTCTTTCCTATTGCCGTCGATCTTTAGGAGTCCCCGGGCTCCGGTGTCCCGGTGGGAGGAGCATGATTCCCGTGATTGCCCCTCGACGGGATGCTCGCTATCTACTGCCCGGCTTGCGCCAGTAGCTCCGACGCTTTCACGTTGAGGGCTTTGGCGATCTTGAGCAGGGTGATGTGGGTGATGTTGCGGTTGCCTCGTTCTACGTCGCTGTAGTAGTTGCGATGGAGGTCGGCCTTTAGGGCGATGGTTTCTTGGCTTGTCCCGCTTTGCTCCCGGACCTCTCGCATCGCCCTGCCGAGGGCGAGGTTGTCTTTGGGTCCGAACGAGGCCACCCGTGGATCATTGTCCAGTCCAACTCATAAGTCCACACTACTTTAGACTGTCACTATCATAGTGTTCACACTTATAAGTTGGATCACCAGAGGAGGAGCCATGCCCGAGGATGACAACCTCGCCCTTGCTGACGACGTAGATGACGGTGCGTCCACGCCCGGCGAATCGCTTGAGTTCTCCGTGGTCGAGATCAAGGAGGCTCTTTACCTGGTCGAGAGTGCGTGGAGCGGCATCGAGATCGCCGTCCCGGAGATTCTCGGTAGCGAACTCGGGGTTGATCCAGAGCGCATGTTCTGGGTGGCGTCCCCGCTCACGATGAAGGCGTACGGCCTCGGCTGGGAAGACGACGAGAGCGAGATCGCGGATCTAGCGCCACCGCCCAATCAGGAACCGGGATGGAAGCTAGACACGAAGTACCCCAACCGGATCCGGTATTGGTGGGGCAACCAGTGGGACACCTTCGTCATGGGCGAGCCTCGCCAGATCCACGCCTACAAGCGTGTCGCCCGAGGCGAGGATGGTCGTCAACCAGAGCCCCCGAAGGTCAATCTCGAAGGCTGACGGCAGGGTGAGCACGAGACGATTCAGGTGGCCGTCTACGGGGCTGAAACGGCTTATCCATCCCGCCGAAGATCGACGTTCAGCAACGTGAGATTGAGCCTCCAATCTCAATGCCAGAACGGTGGCAATCAAAGCTGCTACCTTGAATTCAGAGTAGCGGTGAAAGGCCGATGCTGGGCCTTAGGCGGTTTGACGATACCCACTTTCCCTACTCGCTCCATAGAAGCGAAATTGCCTCTTGCGGGAGGCCAGAAAGTGGGAATCATCCATGTTGGAACCAGCACAGAATTACTTCGATGTCACGGCGTTTGAAGGGACGGACAATCCCGACGTCGAGAACGCCTTGACCGAGGCGTACGAGGAGGTGGATGCCAATGAGGCTTCATGATCCTGACCAGTTCTCCGTCTACGAACTACAGCCGTCCTATTCTGTCCCCGCCAGCGGTCGGCGGGGAGCCAGCGAGGGAATCAACGAGGCAGGTCTGGTCACCGCGCAGGAGTTGTCTCGGCGCACCGGCATGAGCGAGAGTGTGATCTACGACCTAGCGAGCCGAAACGAGATTCCGCATGTCAAGATCGGAAGGTGGACCCGTTTCAAGTGGATCTCAATCCTCAAATGGCTGGATGAGAGAGAACGCGGGTCGGTCGAATCATGAGGCGGCGCTACGGCTCAGGTTCGCTCATCCAGCGGGGAGGATCCTGGGTTGGTCAGTGGAGAGTGGACGGTAAGAAGGTCTTCAGGACGCTCGGCAAGATCCGGCAGCCGGGAAGTCGGCAGGGTTTGACAGAGAAACAGGCCGAGCAGAAGCTGCACCAGTTGATGGCGAGCTATGAGCCGCCGAAGGGAGAGGCGGTCGGCTTCACCGATGCGGCCAACCTCCATATCGACCGGATCGAGCGCCTGGGACGCAAGAAGGCCACCGTCGAGGATTACCGGAGTCATCTTCGGATTCACTTTGAGCCAGCTTTCGGAAACAGGGACATCAGGAGCATCGACCGCAAGGAGCTTGAGCGATTCCGTGACCGCAAGCTGAGGGAACCGACCGAAGCGACTGGCAGACCGCTGGCGGTGAAGTCAGTTCGGAACATGATGAGCATCCTGCACGGCGTCTTCGAGCATTGTGTCCGGGAGGAGTGGCTGCCGTCGAATCCGATGAAGTTCGTGGAGAAGCCTCAGGAGCCGGAAGGTAAGGACATCAAGTTCTTGACACTGGCCGAACTGGATCTTCTACTCAAAGCCGTCCCTGACGACGACCTTGGCAACCTTGAGCGCATCCTCTACGAGTTCGCGGCCTACACGGGACTCAGGCAGGGCGAGCTAATGGGTCTTCGGTGGATGGACATCGATTGGTCAGCCTGGCGGGTCCGGGTCAGGAAGAACTTCGTCAGGGGCGAGCATTCAACTCCGAAGAGCTTGAGAGGCAGCAGGTCTGTTCCTCTGGCCGAGAGCATCGCCGCCAAACTTGAGAAGTACTTCCAGCAGTCGGCCTGGCAGCAGGACCAAGATCTCGTCTTCTGCCACCCAGCGACCGGCAAACCCTATGACCGGAGCAAGCTCCTCAAGAGGTTCAAGGCAGCGGTCGCTACGGCCAAGATCGGGGAGTTTGACACTCGGCTCCGCTGGAAGGGCACCGGCAAGAACCGAAAGAGGGTGGAGGTCGAGGTACCGCTCTTCACCTTCCACGGCTTGCGGCACACATTCGGAACTCGGATGGCTGCGGCAGGAGTACCGATCCGAACGATCATGGAGTGGATGGGTCATCGAGACATTCAGACCACGATGATCTACAGCGACTACACGCCAGGAGAGCAGGAGGCTCAGATGGTGAATCGGGCTTTCACTCGGGAGGATGCATCCAATCTGCTTCCAAAACTGAGCAAAGTCCAAGGATCAGAGCGGGTCTGACGGACCAGGTACGGCTCGACGCTGCGACACGGGTAGGACATGGCTCTACTTAGCTCATTGTGGTCCAGGCGGTCGCGGGTTCGATCCCCGTCGCTCACCCCTCGATAGCTCTTGGTTGCGCTCCAAAAAGTGGATGCCGAGCGCCCGGTCGAATGTCCACACAGCTTGAACGTGACCGACGATCTAGTCGAGATCTTCACCGTTGGCGCGAAAGGACGGCGTTCCATCCCCCGCTTAGGGCGTGCCCGGATAAGACGGCTCCGGAATGGTCAGGGGGCAGGTTGCCTGCGTGCGCACTCAATGCAGTTCGAGCTGGCCGGTGAGACTCGGAGCCGGCCCTCGGCGATCGGCTCGCCGCAGGTATCGCAGACGCCGTAGGTTCCTTCGGCCAGTTTTTCGAGGGCGCGTTCGATCCGGGCTACCGTGATCTCGAGATTGTTCGCGATGCCGACCTCGGTGAATCGGCTGACTGCTTCGGTGGTCCCGTCACCGACCCGCTTGCCAAACCCGATCGCCGAGCCCTTGGGCGGCAGCTTCTTCATCTTTGCCAGCCGCTCCTCGATCTCCGCCAGCTGGGCCCGCAACTGCTCCCCGATTTCCTTCGGGTCCGGAGGTCCTGCCGGAACGTCGCTACTTGAGGGCATTCCACATGCTCGCAGACGGTCGGACCTGTGGTTCAGGGTAACCCCGATCTCCAGCTCGCGAGAGCCGAAAAACCCGTGGCTATGATCCAAATGTGGGGCGAGTGGTCACAGAGAGGATGGTCACCCGGTTTCGGAGTGAGTCCGGGCCGAGCCGGCGGCGTGACTCGTTGGCCGGGGAGGAGCCTCTGGAGATCCGGGTCGGCGGTGAGTCGGTCGCGGTGACGATGCGGACCCCGGGCCACGACTACGAACTCGCGGCCGGGTTCCTGGTTTCCGAGGGGGTCATCTCGCGGAGCTCGGAGTTCTCCGGGGCCAGTTACTGCCGGGGCTCCGAGATCGAGGGTGAGAACACTTACAACGTCCTCGACGTCACCTTGGGAGCTGAAGCAGGCCCGATCGCGGCAGACCTGACCCGAAATGCCTACACCACGAGTTCCTGCGGGATCTGCGGCAAGGTGAGTATCGGGGCGATCGAGACGAGTTCGAAGTTCGAGCTTGCCGACGACCGGACCCGGGTCCCGCTGGACACCCTGCTCGGGCTGCCCGACCGGCTGCGGAAGAGCCAGAAGGTGTTCGAACGGACCGGAGGCCTGCATGCGGCCGCGATATTCGACGCGGCGACCGGCGAGATGCTCGTGGTTCGGGAGGACATCGGCCGCCACAACGCAGTCGACAAGGTGATCGGCTGGGCTCTGATGGAGGGGCGCCTGCCGCTCACCGGCCACGTCCTGCAGGTTTCGGGCAGGGCCGGCTTCGAACTGATCCAGAAGGCGAAGATGGCTGGGATCCCGATCTTCTCGGCAGTCTCGGCGCCCTCGTCGCTGGCGGTCGAGCTCGCGGTGGCGTCTGAAATGACTCTGGCTGGGTTCGTACGGGGTGATTCGCTGGTCGCCTACAGCCGCGAGGACCGCATAGAAGACACCACAGGTAGATAAGGGGCCGATTCACTTTCTTTCGGGCCGGGTATTGCGGGACAAATGAATCGATCACAGCCCGAGGGAGATAACGGTGGCCGGTAGGACCTGGATCAAATATCTGCTCGCGACGTCATTGGCAATTTTTGGCTTTTCGGTGTCTGCCGCTTCCGCGCAGGCCGCCTTCGGGCTGGACGGACTGGAAGCTGCTCCGGCCAACACGGACGCCGGGGTGCATTCGGATTTTCACACCCATCTCGACATCACCTCGCCGGAGGATCAGCTGCGTGACCTGACGGTCAGCCTGCCCCCAGGCCTTTCCGGAAACCCGCAATCGGTGCCGAAGTGCACCGTCGACAACCTGAACGCGGACACCTGTCCGGCCGCGTCCCAGATCGGGACGACCTCGGTCCACCTGACCACGCTGTCGGTCGTTCCGCTGACGGTTGACGGCAGCGTCTACAACGTGGTTCCGGAGGCGGGAGAGCCCGCTCGCCTCGGGATCGTCCTCCGCCCACCGGACCCGACCCACTTGCTCCTGCCTCCGATCGTCAACCAGGTCCAGATCAAGCTGCGTCCAGACTTCGGGCTCGACACCATCCTCACCGACCTGCCCCAGAACGCGGCGGTGCTGAACCTGCTCCCGGTCGGGATCCAGATCAACTCGATCGACCTCGACCTCGACGGCGCCTTCATGCGCAACCCGACCTCATGCGGCACCCAGACGACCGGATTCTCGGCCCGCTCCTGGGCAATGTCCGAGGGTGACCCGGCGGTGACCGGCACGACCACCTTCGAATCGACCAACTGCGAGTCGCAGCCATACGACCCGAAGGCGAGCCTCGACATCGACGGGAACGGCAAGCCTCTGGCCCAGGGGTCACGGCCGACCGTGACCTCGGTGATCACCCAGACCGACGGCGAGGCGAACAACAAGCGTGCCGCGGTGCTCCTGCCCAGCGCGTTGGGAGTCGACGGCGTCCGGTTCGATGAGACCTGCTCGATGGATGACTTCCAGGCCGGCTCATGCGCCGCTTCCACCGAGGTCGGCAAGGCGACGGCGGTCAGCCCGCTGCTCGATTCCGATCTGTCCGGCCCGGTCTACGCGGTTACCGGCGAGGGTCTGCCCCAGCTGGGCGTGGATCTGAAGGGCACACTCCCGCTCAAGATCCTGGGCTCCTCGGGCTTCAAGGACGGACGCGTGGAGACCATTTTCGATGGGCTTCCGGACCTGCCGCTCTCACGTTTCGAGCTGGTCTTCCCGGGCGGGCCGACCGGCCTGATCCGGATCATCGGGGATGCCTGCGCGGAATCATCGACCTTCAGCGCCGACTTCACTTCGCAGGCCGGCCAGACGCTGAGCAAGACCCTGCCGACGACTGAACACGGAACCTGCCCGAACGGTGGTGGCGGCGGTAACGGTGGGGGAGGCGGAAACGGAAACGGCAATCAGGTCAAGAAGCCGACGGCCAAGATCAAGGTCGCCGGAGCGAAGCGTCACCAGCCCCGGGTCTCGATCCGGGTCAAGTCCGGCGGTGCCGCCATGCGCGCGGTGCAGATCAAGCTGCCCCGGGCACTGAAGCTCCGCCGGGCTGCCGCCAAGCGGATCGTGGTGAAGGCCGGCGGCAAGCGGATCCGGGGCAAGAAGGTCATCGCAAAGGGTCGGGTACTCAAGGTTCGCGGACTGCCGGGCAAGGGCGCGAAAGTCCTGACCATGAACGTTCGCCGGACCGCGATCGCCAAGCCAAGGGCGGTCCGCAAGGGCAAGAAGCTGACCTTCCGGCTCAAGGTCACGCGAGCCGGCCAGAAGCCGGTCAGCCTGAAGGTCGCGGCCCGGGTCAAGAAGTAGCGACCCGGACCGCTTCGCGTACGGTGGGGTGGATCTTGAGGTGTGGGGATTCGCTGGTCTTGTCGAGGACGTCGCGGACTTGGTCCACATCCCTGGCCAAGAGCAGGCGTACCCCGTCGCGTGCGAGGTCCTCGGCCAGTGAGTTGAGCATGCGGGCGGCGCTGATGTCGATGAAGGGGATCGTTTCGGCGTCGAGGATGACCGCGGTTGTGCCCGTCGGTGCGGCGGCCCGGACCCGGGCCCGCACGCCCTCGGCGTTGGCGAAGAAGAGACCGGACTCGATGCGGAGCACGACCACGCCGGGGACGGGCCTGGCACCGGGGTGGCGGTCGAGATCCTCGAACCTGTCGTCGGGCGCGGTCTGGCCGAGCTCGGCGACATGCGGCCTGGAAGCCCGGTACAGCAGCAGGGTCAGCGACGCACCGATGCCGATGAAAAGGCCGGGCAAGGTGTCGAAGACCATCACGCCGAGCATGGCGGTGACCGCGGCGAGGAAATCGGGGCGGGCCGCGACTCCGTAGGCCGCGCCGAGGCGCCGCGTGTAGACGCGGTAGAGGGTGGCCAGGGCCGGCACGTCGACGAGCTCGATCAACGCAGCGATGACCACAGCCGCCAGGGTTGCCTCGGGCAGCTTCTCGAATAGCCCCGTGAGGAGAAGCAGCGTCACCAAGGTGAGGACGGCGACGATCAGCCCGGAGAGCTGGGTCTTGGCACCGGCGCCCGCGTTGACGGCGGTTTTGGACAGGCTGCCGTTCACGACCATGCCGCCTGAGAGGCCGGAGCCAACGTTCGCGGCGCCGAGACCGGCCAGTTCCAGGTTCGCGTCGATCTCATAGCCGTCGCGCTCCGCGTAGGTCTTGGCCGCGCCCAGCCCCTCCGCGAAACCCACGAGCATGATCCCGATGCTCGCGGCCGCGAGCTCGCCGAGTTGGCCGAACGAGACGTCGGGGAAGCCGAAATTCGGCAGCCCACTCTCAATCGAGCCGACGATCGCAACCCAGTGGTCATCCAGCGAGAAGACCTGGCCCGCCGCGATCCCGAGTGCCACCGCGACGAGGGATCCGGGCACGACGGGCGCGACCCGGCGTAGGACGAGGACGAGCGCCAACGATCCGCCGCCGACCGCGAGGGTGGTGCCGCTGGTCCCCCCGAGATCGGTGATGAAGCCCCAGAGCTGCTCGAAGAAGTCCCCGTCGGTCCCTTCGACGCCGACCAGCTTGGGTAGTTGCCCGACCATGATCGTCAGGGCGAGGCCGACGATGAAGCCTTTCAGCACCGGCTCGGAGATGAAGTTGGCGAGAAAACCCAGCCGGAGCACGGCGGCGACCAGGGCCGCGATGCCGACCGTGATCGCCAGCGCCGAGGTCATCGCGAGGAAGGCGCCCCCGCCGCTTGCGAACTCTCCCACCGTGGCCGCGGAGAGCTGCCGTGGCGGCCATCGGCCCGGCCACGAGATGCCTCGAGCTGCCGGACGCGGCGTAGAAGACCAGCGCCGCCGGTGCGGCGTAAAGGCCGACCACGGGGGAGACCCCGGCGATGCTCGCGTAGGCCAGCGCCTCCGGGACCAGGATCGCCCAGACGGTGAGGCCGGCCAGCAGGTCGCCGCGGAGCCACGGCCGCTGGTAGCCCCGAAGGGAAGCGAACGGCTTCAGCCTGCCGGGCAACCCCGAGCCTTTCCCCGCAGCCTCGGCTTAGGGCTCGATCACGTTGAACCAGATGTCGAACTCGTCGAGCAGGCGGACCAGGTCGGCCAGGGGGCCGACCTCGGGCTCGACCTTGATCGTCCCGTCCTTCGCCTCCTCGAGCAGGTCCGCTTCGCCGACTATCACCGCGTCCAGGTCCTTGCGCTCCAGGGTCACGGTCGCGTCGGCGTCCTCGGCGGTGCGGCCCAGCGAATGGTTGAGCGAACCGTTGCGCAGCTCCAGAACCGCCTTGTCACCGGTATCGGTGAAGACCATGTTGAGCGTGATCTGCTTGCCGGCTGCGTCGGGCCCGTTGATCCGCATCGCGAAGTAATTGAAGAGCAGGGTCAGGCTCATCGCGCGCACTGTGTCCGGCGTGGCGGTACCGGGGATCGGGAGATTCGGCGTGCCGTGGCGGAGCTCCTGGGCACCGGTGAGGTAGTGGCCGCGCCAGCTGCCCGATTCGGACTGATAGCCCATCTGCTCCATCGTGTCGGCCTGCAGCTCACGCGCCTCCTTGTTGCCCGGGTCGGCGAAGACGACGTGGTTGAGGACCTTGGCCGCCCAGCGGTACTCGCCTTTCTCGAAGGCCTTGCGGCCGGCCGCGATCGCCTGGTCGGAGCCGCCCATCAAGTCCACGTAACGCTTCGCGGCCTCCTCGGGCGGGAGCGTGTGCAGGTTGGCCGGGTTGCCGTCGAACCAGCCCAGGTACTTGACGTAGGTCGCCTTGACGTTGTGGTTGACCGTGCCGTAGTAGCCGCGCAGGTTCCAGTCCTTGGCCAGCTCGTCGGGCAGTTCGATCTGCTCGGCGATCTCGACCGGGGTGTAGCCGTGGTTGGCGAGCCGCAGGGTCTGGTCGTTGATGTACCGATAGGCGTCGCGGCCGTTGCGCAGCATGGAAAGCACGTCCTCGTTGCCCCAGACCGGCCAGTGGTGCATTCCGTAGAGGACCTCGGCCCGGTCGCCCCAGCGGTCGATCGTCTCGTTCAGGTACTGCGACCAGGCCTGCGGATCGCGGGTCGGGGCGCCCCGGAGGGTGTAGGTGTTGTGCAGCGTGTGGCAGCAGTTCTCGGCCGCGGTCAGGGCGCCCAGCTCCTCCACGAACCAGTGCATCTCGGCCGGCGCCTCGGTGTCCGGGGCGAGCAGGAACTCGAAGGTCAGCCCGTCGATCTCCAGCTTCTGGCCCGTCTCGGTGACTTCCTCGGTCGGCGGGATCAGCGTCGCCGAGCCCATCGAGGCGCTGATCCCCAAACCGACCCCGACGTGCCCGGTCGGGCCGGGCTTCAGCAGGACGCCGGTGTGGTACATCGCCCGGCGGCTCATCGCCGTGCCGGCCATCACATTCTCGGAGACCGCCGCCTCGAGGAAGCCGACCGGGGCGATCACCCGGATCTTCCCGGCTTTCACGTCCTCTTCGTCGATCACACCCCGGACTCCGCCGTAGTGGTCGACGTGGCTGTGGGAGTGGATTATCGCGACGACGTCTTTGCGGGGACGGTGCTCGAAGTAGAGGTCGAGCGCCGCCCGGGAGGTCTCGGGGGAGACGAGCGGGTCCATCAGGATCAGGCCGGTGTCACCCTCGATGATCGTCAGGTTGGAGAGGTCTTGGCCCCGCACCTGATAGAGCCGGTCGACGACCTTGAACAGGCCACCCTTCTTGATCAGCTGGGCGTTGCGCCAGAGGCTGGGGTTGACCGTGTCCGGAGCGGGCGAGCCTTCCTCGACGAAATCGAGGGCATTCCCGTCGTAGATCGGGAAATCGGTCGGGCCTTCGATCTTGCCGCCGTTTGCAAGCGGGGCGATGAATCCCTTCGCCGCGTCCTCGAAGTCCTTCGTGTAGTCGAACGGCAACTCACCCAGGAGCGCGTCATTGACCGCCTTCGTGAACTCGCTGGCATGCTTGTGCTCACACATCGTCGAACTCCTTCCGCGGCTCAGCCGGTGAGGACACCGATGCCGTCGCCGATCAGTTTCGCCGCGATCACCAGGCAGATCACCGTCATGATCGCCCCGTTGTTTGATGACATCCAAGCTTTCAACTCGCCCAGGGTCCGGGCCGACCTGTCGCCCATGGCGAAGTAGATAGCGACCGGGGCGCCGGGGCCAAAAGTCCCGATCACCACGAAGACCGCCAGGGCGATCGCCTGCTCGCCGCCGGAAACCCCGGTCTGGGAGATTGCCGTAGCGGCGCCGACCATCAGAAGGAGGTTCTTTGGGTTGACGGCGGAGAGCAGGAGGGCCAGCCTCGCCGCGCGCGGCGCCTTGAACTGGTCGATCGCCTGCATCCAGGCCGGCATCGAGGCCTCTTCATCGCCCCTTGGCCGCCCTCGCCACTGTTTCACCGCCACCCCGAGCAGCAGCAGGCCGACCGCCAGCTTGAGCCAGCCGGTCCAGGTGGCGGGCCCGCCTTGTACGCCGGCATCGGCACCGCTGGAGATCAGCAGGACGATGGTTCCGACGAGGCCCAGCCCGAGCACCCACCCGAGCAGGAAAGCCAATCCGTTGGCGCGCGCCCGGGCGTGGCCAGCATCAGGACGACGCCGACGATCGGGATCGGACTGAGGGCAACGCCGACCGCGAGCGGCAGGGCCTGCCCGATCGCCTCACCCATCAAATCTCCGATTCGATTCGGCCAGCAGCATCGTCACAACCAACCTAGACGAACGGGCCGTCATTTGGTGAAAGAATTATGCTCGTTTCCGGACCGTTCGCAGCATGTGGTTGGTCGCGAGGGCGTGGGCACCGGAGCTGATGACCAGCGCGCGGTAGACGCGCCCGCGGAGGCCCGGGAACTCCGCCCAGGTATGGGCGTGGAGGTCGGTGGCGTCGCTGGCCGCTTCGGTGATTTCGAAGCCGAGCTCATAGCGGGCAAAGCGGTGGCGGCCGACCAGGGTCAGGTACTCGTCGGGGTGGCTCTCCGAGATCGTGAAGCCGCCGGGCGGGTCGATGCCGAGGATCCGGGCCAGGGGGCTGGACTCGGGAAAGCCGAGGGCGGTGGCGTATGGATACAGGGCTGCCCACACGCGCTCGCGTGAGGCCGCGATCCTGACCTCGTGTTTGTCCACGTACGGCAGGTCGGTGTGGTTTCGGTCGAGATGGGCCATCGGGGCACCTACCCGTGTTCGAGGTGTCGCAGGGCCAGTTCGAGTAGGTCCGGGCGGCCGCGTGGGGTGGGGCCGGCTTGGATGAAGCGGTTGCCGATCAGGAGCGAGTAGGCGAGCATCGTGCGCGCCTCGACCTCGTCCGGGTCGGGACAGAGCTCTGCGAAGAGCGAGCGGAGGTAATCCATGCGGCGCGCGTCGATGCGCCGGACCCGTTTAGCGACCTGCCGGTCGCGCCTGGCCCAGTCGCGGACCGCGAGGTCGATGGCGACGATGCTGTCGGAGGTGAGCGTGAACAGCTCGCGCAGCCTGGCGCCGGGCTCGTCTGCCTGCTCGACCCGTTCAATCGTCTCCTGGGTGGTCCTGAGTTCCCAGGTGTCGAGCATCTCGGTCAGGAACGCGTTGCGGTTGGGGAAGTGCCCGTAGAAGCCGCCCTTGGTCACCCCGAGCGCCTTCGCCATGGGTTCGACCCGGACCGCATCGGGGCCGCCCCGGGCGAGGGTGCGTAGTCCTTCTTCGATCCAGCTGTCGCGGGGAGTGCGGGTGGGCGCGGCCATCTTCCCTCCGGGGTCGACTCGGTTTGACAAATCTGATCTATACAGTACCGTATATATACGGATGCGTATAGAACAGGATCCGAAACGTGGTCGAAGGAAAGGATCAGACGATGGATGAAGCGATGAAGGTGCTGGTGACCGGCGGTACCGGCCACCTCGGAACGGAGATCGTCCGCGGCCTACAAGAGCAGGGCCACGCGGTGCGGGTGCTTGCCCGCGGACCCCGTGACATCCCTGGCATCGACTGGGTGGTCGGCGACCTGGCCACCGGGCAAGGGGTCGCCGAGGCGGTCGCCGGGGTTGACGTGGTCGTTCACGCGGCGACCCACTCGCCGGCCGCGCAGCGAGGACGGTTCCGGCCCTGGGACTTCTTCAGCTCGCCGGCTGACGTCGACGTGGACGGTACCCGGGCGTTGCTGGCGGCAGCCGGGGAGGACGGAGCGATCGAGCACTTCTTGCATGTTCCGATCGTCGGGCTGCAGCACATGAGGCGGTTGCCGTACTCCCGCCGCAAGCTCGAGGCGGAGGCGCTGGTGAAGGGCTCTCCGGTGCCATGGTCGATCGTTCGCGCGACCGGGTTCTACTGGCTGATGGAGCGTCTGTTCGCCCACATGGCCGGCCAACGGTTCCTGGCCTTGCCGTCCGAAACCCGGATGGCGCCCGTCGATTCGGACGAGTTCGCCGAGTTCATTCTGGACTGCGTCAACGATGGCCCGCAGGGTGATCGCGAGGACTTCGCCGGGCCCCAGACCCTGGCCGTGCCGGAGATGATGCGGCGCTACCTTGAGGCCCACGGGGAGGAGCGCCGGATCCACCGCGCGCCCGTTCCCCGGAAGGTCCAGGCGGCCCTGACCGCTGGGAACACCGCACCCGGTGCGCGTCGAGGCACCGTCACCTGGGCGCAGTGGCTGCAGAAGGCGGACGGGGCAAGCCCGGAAGGAACGTGAGCAGATGGACGCCGTCGCCGTCGAAGACCACGAATCCGTGCGACACGTCATCTTGCACCGGCCCGAACGGCGCAACGCGATCGACGAGGGGCTCCTGCTCGAACTCCACGCGGCGCTGCGGGCGGCCGCCGCCGATGACGCCGTGCATTGCCTGGTGCTGCGCGGAGCCGGGCCGGCCTTCTCGACCGGCGCCGACCTCGAAGCGCTCGCGCTCTCCTCGGGCGGCCCGGGCCGCCCGTTCCGCCAGCTGTTTCTGGACTGCGCCAACGCCTGCGAGGAGATGACCAAACCAGTCGTATGCCAGGTCCACGGCATGTGCCTCGGCGGCGCGCTTGAACTGGCGCTCTCCTGTGACCTGCGAATCGCCTCGCTCGATGCCCGGTTCGCGTTACCGGAGGTCAGGTTCGGGGTCATCCCCGACATCGGTGGCTCGACCCGCCTGCCCGCCCTGGTCGGCCTCGGCCGGGCCAAGGAGCTGGTCCTGACCGGGCGTTCGATCGATGCATCGGAGGCCGAGCGCATCGGGCTGGTCAACCGGGCCGTCGCGTCCGGGGACCTCGACCGGGCCCGGGCCGAACTGGTTGAGGAGCTCCTCTCCGGCCGGCCGGTGGCCGTCGGTCGCGCAAAGAGAGTGCTTGACGCCTCGGCCCGCCCGGCGCGAGACACCACCCTCGAACTCGAGGTAGCGGTGCAGGAGTACTGCCTGGCCTACGCCCGTGAGGCCGGGAACTCCTGATAGCGCACGATCGGGAGGAACCCGGCCGAAGGGGGGTTTTCCGCCAGGGCGCCGACGGGAGTTAAGCTGCCGATGAACCATGCATCTCTCAACGTGGAATTCGTGACTTCCGTCGGGTCAGCGCAGTTTCTGGGGCGTAGCCGCGAACTGGCTGAGCTCGATGCGCTGGTGAATCGAATCCGTACCGGCCGCAGTGGTGCTCTGGTTCTCTCCGGCGAGGCCGGGGTCGGCAAGACCGAGCTCTTGGAACGCATGGTGGCCGGCGCCTCGAAGAAATTGCGGATCGAGAAGATCGTCGCTTCCGAATCAGAGATGGAACTGGCCTACGCCGGCCTTGAACAGCTCTGCGGGCAGATGATGGACTCGGCCGATCACCTAGCCGCACCGCAGCTGGAAGCACTCGAGGCCGCGTTTGGCTTGCGGGAAGCTCCGGCGCCGAACCCGTTTCTGGTCGGGCTGGCGGTCCTGGGACTGCTGACCGAACTGGCTGGCGAGAGGGCGCTGCTTTGTGTGATCGACGACGCCCAGTGGCTGGACGAAGCTTCGGCCCGGGCCCTGGCCTTCGTCGCCCGGCGGCTTGATGCCGAGGGGATTGCGGTCGTGCTGGCCATGCGCGAGGTCGAGGGACCTTTCCGAGAATTGCCACAGCTCGTCGTCGAGGGGTTGGGGGACGAGGACGCGCGTGAGTTGTTCCACCTCGCTCTGCCCGGGGCGATCGACCGGCGGGGTCGCGCCCAGTTGATCGCCGAGGCGCGAGGCAACCCACTCGCTCTGCAGGAGCTGCCACGGGCACTCAGCCCGGCTGAGATTGCCGGAGGATTCTCGGTCAGCAGTTCGATGCCGTTGGCCAACCGCATCGAACAGAGCCTGATCACGCAATTCGAGCCGCTGCCGGAAACGACCCGTCAGCTTCTGCTGGTCGCCGCGGCCGACCCCACCGGTGACCCGGGGCTGATGCGGCGGGCATGCGTCGAGCTGAACCTTGAGGATGGACATCTCGACGAGGCCCACAAAGCCGGAGCGCTATCGGTCGGCACCCGGGTCAGCTTCCGGCATCCGCTCGTACGCTCGGCGGTGTATCGGGCCGCCTCACCCGAACAGCTCCGCGTGGTCCATGCGGCGCTGGCCGAAGCGACCCCCGAAGATCGTGATCCGGACCGGCGGGCATGGCATCTCGCGCGCGCGACACTGGGCCCGGACGAGGAAGTGGCTAACGCGCTCGAAGAATCGGCGGACCGGGCCCGAACCCGCGGCGGCGTCGCGGCCGCCGCCGCGTTTCTGGAGAGGTCGGCCGAGTTGACTCCCGCCCAGGACACCAGGGCCGGAAGGCTGATCGCCGCAGCCGAGGCGAAGCACGACGCCGGAGCGCCCGAGGACGTCATCCGGCTGCTCGACAGCGCCCACGACGATCCGCTCACCGACGAGCAGGAGGCCCTGACCGCCCGGCTCCGGGCCCGTGCCGAATACGCGATCCGACGAGACAGCAGCGGGTCCCGTCTTTTGCTCGCGGCCGCCCAGGGCCTTGAGAAGTTTGATCAAGCGCTGGCTCGAGACACATACATCGAAGCCCTGGCGGCGGCGATCTACGGCGGCCGCCTCGGCGACCCCGATGTGGTGCGAGAAGTCGCCGAGGCGATCCTCGAAGCGACGGCTGACGACGAATCCGACCGGGCCCGGGACCTCATCCTCCGCGGTCAGGCCCTGCTGGCGGCCAAGGGGCAGGCAGCTGCGATTCCGACCTTGCGGCGAGCTCAGGACGCATATCTGGAAGAGGCGCCGGATGCCCTTGAGCTCCACTGGATGTGGTTTGCCTCACGGGCCTCGCAGGACCTCTGGGACGCCAGGACTTTGCGGGCGCTGGCCGACCGGCAGGTCAGCCTGGCCCGGAACGAGGGTCTGGTCACCGTGTTGCCGATCGCCCTGAGTCTGTTGATGCTCGCCCAGACCGTCGATGGCGAAGTGAACGCGGCCGAAGCGAGCTGTGACGAGATAGACGCGATCAAAGTCGCGACCGGCAATCCGTTGCCGCAATACGGACGGATGTTCATCGCGGCCTACCGGGGACAAGAGGCCGAAACCACACGGCTCGCGAAGCAGATCCGGGTGGATTCCGAGGCGCGGGGCGAGGGCTACGGGCTGAGCGCCGCGAACTTCGCGGAGGCGATCCTCTACAACGGCCTCGGAAAATATGAAGAGTCAGTCGCCGTCGGCCGTCGGGAGCTGCCCTACACGCACGAGCTGAGTCACGCGATGCGCACCTTGCTTGAACTGGTCGAAGCGGCCGCGCGCACCGGAGACAGCGAACTGGCCGAGCAGGCTTACACCCAGCTCGAGAGCGTGACCGAGCCGGTTGGAACCAACTGGGCGATTGCCGTGATGGCAATGGCAAAAGCGCAGCTACACGAAGGGGCCGAAGCCGAGCGACTGTACCGGGATGCGATCGAACGCTTCGAGAGCGAGCGGATCCCGATCATGGTCGGCCGCTGTCGCCTGCTCTACGGGGAGATGCTGCGCCGAAGGCGGCGCCGGATTGACGCTCGCGAGCAGCTCCGGGCGGCAAATGAACTGCTTTCGTCGATCGGGCTCAACGGCTTCGCCGAACGAGCCGCCCGTGAACTCGGTGCCACCGGTGAAACCGTGCGGGTGCGCCAGCCGGATGCAGTCGACCAGTTGACCGATCAGGAATTGAACGTGGCCCGCCTTGCCCGGGACGGTCTGACCAACCGCGACATCGGCGGTCGCCTTTTCATCAGCGCCCGCACGGTTCAGTACCACCTGCGCAAGGTGTTCCTGAAGCTGGGAATCAGTTCCCGAACCGAGCTCGGGTCCGCGCTGGCCGACCTCGACTGAGACGGCCGCTACCGGGCACCCAGCCGGGTCAGCTCGGTCTCGATCGCCCGGGCATGCCGGCCGGCCCCTCGCCCGGTCAGGCGGATCCGCACCCGGCGGACCGTAAGGACCAGGAGCCACGGCACCGCGATCGCGGCACCGAGGGCTGCGGCGGCGACCGTCGCCAGGATCGAGGCCACCAGAACGATGCCGACGAGAAACCCCAGGTAGGGAACCATCAGGGCGGCGGCAAGCGTGAACAGGATTGCGGCTGGTGTCAATTCGAATACGTATCTCATGGACCGAGCCTCGCCCCCCGGCCAGTCCTTCGAATCGGCCAACACGCCAGTGCGACAGGCCAGTCCTCAAACCGGCGCCAGGACTGTGACCGGCTGCTGACTGGCCACTCTGACTGGCGTGGTGGCGGAAGCGAAGGTGCCCCCTTCCGGAGGACGCTGCGAGCGACCGATTCACAACCGTTCTACCGAAAGGACACCCCATGAAATCCACGATCATCCTCGTTCACGGCGCCTTCGCCGAATCGGCGAGCTGGAACGAGGTCATCGATGAACTGACCGCTACCGGCCACCCGGTGATCGCGGCGGCCAACCCCCTGCGAAGCCTGGCCGGCGACGCCGAGGCGGTCAGCGACCTGGTCCGGACCGTCGACGGACCGGTTGTCCTGGTCGGCCACTCGTACGGGGGTTCGGTGATCACCAACGTCGCTCGCGACGCGGGTGAGATCACCGGTCTGGTCTACGTCGCCGGCTTCGCGCCCGAATCGGGGGAGAGCTGCTTCGAGCTCTCCGCGAAATACCCGGGCAGCACCCTGGGCGATGCGGTCAGGCCGACTCCCAGGACTGATGGCTGCACCGACCTGACCATCGACGGTGATCTGTTCCACGACCAGTTCGCCGCCGACGTGTCGCCGGAGACAGCCGTCCGGCTGACCGTCACCCAGCGACCGGTCACGATCGAGGCGCTGCAGGAACCGTCCGGAGATTCACCCCTGTGGAAGCAGGTTCCGTCCTGGTTCGTCTACGGCACCGAGGACCGGAACATCCCGGCCGCCCTGCAGGGCTACATGGCCGAACGTGCCGATGCCTGCCGTGCGCTGGCGATCCCCGGCGCCTCCCACGCGGTCACCGTTTCGCAGCCTGGCGCGGTCGCCGGACTGATCCTCGAAGCGGCCAAACAGCCGGCCACCGTCTGACCCGGCAGAGAGCAAGGAGAGAAAGCATGTGCGACATCACCGATAACAGCACCGTGGTGCTCGAAACAGCCTCGCAGGAGTTTGTCGAAGCGACCGCAAGACCGCCGCTCTATTACGAGCTGAGTGTGGCGGACGCGAGAAAGGTGCTCGACGACGTGCAGGCCGAGCCGGTCGACAAGCCCCATGTGGAGGATCACTGGGTCACCGTTCCGGCTCCGGTCGGCGACGTGGCCATCCGCATTGTCCGGCCTCCGGGGTTGAGCGGAAAGCTGCCGGTGATCCTGTACATGCACGGCGGAGGCTGGGTCCTGGGCAACGCCGACACCCATGACCGGCTGGTTCGGGAACTGGCGGTCGGCGCCGGCGCCGCGGTCGTGTTCGTCGAATACGACCGCTCGCCGGAAGCCCGATATCCGGTCGCGATCGAGCAGGGGTACGCCGCGGCACAGTGGGTGAAGCGGGAAGGCGCGGCCTACCGCCTGGATGCTGACCGGATGGCGATCGCCGGAGACTCTGTCGGCGGCAACATGACGGCCGCGATCACCCTGATGGCGGCCGAGCGGGGCGACGTGCGGTTCATCCACCAGGCGCTGTTTTACCCGGTCACCGACGCCGCCATGGACACGGCTTCCTACCGCGAGTTCAAGGAGGGGTACTTCCTCACCGCGGACGCCATGGCCTGGTTCTGGGACGCCTACCTGCCGGACACCGGGCGGCGGCTGGAACCGCACGCCTCGCCGCTGCGGGCCGAAGCCGAACTGCTCGCCGGTCTGCCGCCGGCCCTTGTCATCGTCGACGAGGCCGACGTCCTCCGGGACGAGGGCGAGGCCTACGCGGCGCGCCTGCGGAAAGCTGGAGTTCCGGTGACGACAGTCAGGTACGCCGGCATCACGCACGACTTCATGATGCTCAACCCGCTGCGACAGACCCGGGCGGCGCGGGGCGCGATCGCCCAGGCGATCGACACGCTGAGCGAAGTGTTGAACGGCGGCCGGTCGGCCTGGGACACAGCAGATCCGTTGGATCTCAGTCCGCTCAGCCCGGTCGTCCCGAACCCGGATCCGGTCTACCAGTCGGCGCCCTGATCGCCGCCGGCAGGCAGCGTGAGCACCGGCCCGGTCAAATCGAAAGGAGAGATCCATGCGGAAGATCGAGGTAATCACGATCAGCACGGAGGAGGTTGAGCACGGGGTGGCCGAACTCTGGGAAGGCGGTAATCAGATCGCCTTCACCCTCCTCGACGATGGTGAACTGAAGCTCTGGTTCAAGACCCGGCACGACGGCTCCCCCGTCGTGGTCGGTCTGGAGAGCCTGACGGACGCCCTCGCCGAAGTCCACCGCATCTTTGCCCCGGCCCCGGGGCGGGGAGCCACCCTCAAACCACTGTGAGCATCACGGTCGGACCGATCGGTCCCGGCCGACACAACGAGAAAGGAACATCATGAAAATTGTCGTCATCGGCGGTACCGGCCTGATCGGGTCGGAGACAGTCACCGCCCTCAGAGAAGAAGGTCACGAAGCCATCCCGGCCTCGCCCGCAACCGGCGTGAATACGCTCACCGGCGAGGGACTCGCCGAGGCACTCGAAGGTGCCCGGGCGGTGATCGATGTCGCCAACTCCCCGTCTTTCGAGGATGAGGCAGCGATGGACTTCTTCACCACCTCGACCACCAACCTGCTTGAGGCCGAAGCCGAGGCGGGTGTCCATCACCACGTCGCCCTCTCGGTGGTCGGCAGTGAGCGGATGGTCGACAGTGGCTACATGCGGGCGAAGGTGGCCCAGGAGAATCTGATCAGGGATGCCCGGGTTCCCTGGTCGCTGGTCCGGGCGACCCAGTTCTACGAACTCTCGAAGCGGATCGCTGAAAGCGCTACCGAGGGCGACACCGTTCGCCTGCCCGAGGCGCTGGTGCAACCGATCGCAGCGGAGGACGTGGCCGCGGCGGTGACCGAGATCTGCCAGCGCCAGCCGGCCTCGTCGGTGATCGAGATCGGCGGGCCCGAGGTCCTCTCTTTCGAGCAGTTCATCGGCCGGACCCTTCGTGCTGACGATGATCCGCGCAAGGTCAGGATCGATCCCGGGGCGCGATACTTCGGGGCCGAGCTCGAGCCACGCACTCTGCTGCCGACCAGCTCGAAGCATCTGGGCACGATCCTTCTGGAGGACTGGCTGAACCAGCCCGCACTCGCCTGACAGCACCGCCGGGTTCCGACCCGGACACGCCCCGTGGCATCAGTCGAGGGCGGTCCGGGGTGAAGGAGAAAAGAGCCTGCGCCGATCGTGGCGCAGGCTCGTTTTGTGATCGCCGACGGGCCGGAGTGTTCCTTCACTCCCTGGCCGAGGCTGCATGCCGACAAGCCCGCGGCCCGGACACCTCGCCCCCGCAATCCATCTGAACCATGCGGCGGTTGGTCTTTTACACCCGGGCGGGAACCGGACGAACCGGTGAAAAGCCGCCGAGATCCGGGGTCGCGGGCCTTATCGGGGGTCATCTGCGCTCTGTGGTGGTGGAGATGACACTTGCCTCAACCGGCATCAACGAGATTGCTCGATCTGGGTCCGGCTCGCATCGGCCGATACGCCAGTCCGTCCCGCCAGCCAGGCTCGCGGTCCCCGGTGCCTTCGCGGCGTTCGACTGGCCATCCCGACCGGCCTGTTGGCCGATGCGAAGAACGCCCGTCTGGCGCGATCCTCGGGTCAAGGTCGCAGCCGCGACCCCAACAACAATCGGAAGGCATCAAATGAACATCGTGGTAATCGGCGGCACGGGACTACTCGGCTCGAAGATCGTCACCAGGCTGCAGGAATCCGGTCACGAGGCCGTGGCCGCCTCGCCCGGCACCGGCGTGAACACGATCACCGGCCAGGGAGTAGCGGAAGCGCTTGCTCCGGCCGAGGTGGTGATCGACGCCTCGAACTCCCCCGCCTGGGATGACGAGGCGGTCATGGACTTCTTCCAGACCTCGTCAGGAAACCTGGTCCAGGAGGCTGAACGAGCAGGGATCAAGCACTACGTGGCAATGTCGATCGTCGGCGCTGACGAGTTGCCGGACAGCGGGTATCTGCGCGCCAAGGTGGAGCAGGAGCGAATTGTCGACAACGGGGCGGTTCCTTTCACGATCGTCCGGGCGACCCAGTTCTTCGAGTTCATCGGACGCATCGCCGACTCGGCCACCTCGGGCACGACGGTTGAACTGCCAGCCGCGAACTTCCAGCCGGTCGCGGCGGACGAACTAGCCTCGGCGGTGGCGGAGATCGCGACCGGAGAACCTCGGAACCGGGTCGTTGAGGTGGCCGGCCCCGAACCACTTCCGATGGGCGACGCCGTGGCGCAGGTCCTTCGCGCTGCAGGCGACACCCGGAAGGTCGTGACCGATCCGGACGCACGGTATTTCGGGACCACTCTTGAGCTCGATTCTCTGGTCGCGGGGGAAAGTGCCCGGCTGACACGGACTCGCCTCGAGACCTGGCTCACCGGTCACTGAGCGCGACCGGGAACGCGAGGTGAACCAATGTCTCGAGCACCGGAACGAGTTGTCGCCACTTCCGCGCTAGTCATCGGAACCGGCGGGGCAGGGCTCCGCGCGGCGATCGAACTGACCGAGCGGGGCAAGGACGTCTTGATGATCGGCAAGCGTAACCGGGACGACGCCCACACAGCACTGGCTGCGGGCGGGATCAACGCGGCCCTGGCGACCGTCGATCCCGAAGACTCCTGGCAGCAGCATGCGGCCGACACCCTTGAAGAGGGCTATCGGCTCTCCAACCCGCTGATGGTCCAGACCGTCGCGAAGGAAGCGGCACGCGCAATCGAGGATCTCGTCGAGTACGGAACCCCGTTCGCCCGGGAGTCCGACGGCCGGATCTCACTCCGCTTCTTCGGCGCCCATACCTACCGGCGGACCGCCTTCGTCGGGGACTACACGGGCCTGGAGATCCAGCGCGCCCTCATCGCCCGCGCGTCGCAGCTTGAGATTCCCATTCTCGACACCGTCTATGTCACCCGGATCCTGGTGTGCGACAACGTCGCCTTCGGCGCCTACGGATTCGACCTTCGGGACGGCACGCGGTATGTGATCCATGCGGACACGGTCCTTCTCGCGACTGGGGGCCACACCCGGATCTGGCGCAACAGCTCTTCGCGTCGCGACGAGAATACGGGCGATTCGTTCCGTCTCGCGGTCGAGGCCGGCGCGAGGATTCGGGATCCCGAGCTCGTGCAGTTTCACCCTTCCGGTCTGCTCGCGCCCGAAGACGCAGCAGGGACCCTGGTGTCCGAGGCCGCTCGCGGCGAAGGCGGGATTCTCCGCAACCGGCTGGGTCAGAGGTTCATGAAGGATTACGACCCTGAGCGCATGGAACTCTCGACCCGGGACAGGGTCGCTCTGGCCGAATACTCCGAGATCGCCGAAGGCAGAGGGACTCCGCGGGGCGGGGTTTGGCTCGATATCTCGCACCTGCCCCGGGATGTGATCATGGAACGCCTGTCCCGGGTCTACCGGACCCTGATCGAACTGCAGCTTCTGGACATCACGACCTCGCCGGTCGAGGTTGCGCCCACCGCCCACTACTCGATGGGTGGGGTACGGACAGACCCTCGGGACAGCTCGACCGATGTCGACGGTCTCTACGCGATCGGAGAAGCTTCGAGCGGGCTCCACGGAGCAAACCGGCTGGGCGGCAATTCGCTCACCGAACTGATCGTGTTCGGACGCATCGCGGGAGAGTCCGCCGCCACCTACTCCGAAGAAGTTTCCCTCCAGCGGCGGAGCAAGACCGCGCTCGCCGAGGCGCGCAGGGAGGTGGACGGTCTGCTCGCTACCGACGGACCCGAAAACGTCCGGGTGCTGCAGCGGGCGATCCAGGACACGATGACTTCGCATGCCGGGGTTCTTCGTGACGGGGCCGGATTGGTCACCGGCATCCGTCAGCTGGAAGAAATTGAAGGTCGCTTCGCCGTCATCGGTGTGCACCCCGATGGGGCGGGATTCCAGCCGCTGGCCCAGGCCTTTGACCTGAAATCAGCGATGATCGCGGCCCGAGCCACGCTCGACGCGGCGCTGGAACGCCGTGAGACTCGCGGATGCCACAACCGGGCCGACTATCCCGAGCTCGACCCAGAGTTCCAGGTCAACCTGGTCTGGTCCGGTCCGGGGCAAATCACTCGTGAAGAAATACCGCCGATCCCAGCTGAAGTCACCGCACTCATGCACAAGGTTTCATCGACCGGCAAGCTGGTCGAATGATCGCTGGGGACTAGTGAAAAAATTTCCCGTTGGCCAGTTGGCCGGGATAGGGTCGAAGGGCGTCGTCAAAGTCAATCTAGGAGGTTGTGATGAGCGAGACGCTGAAAGGGGCCTGCCTCTGCGGCCAGGTGGAGTACGAGGTGCGGGATCCCGAGTCAATGGGCTACTGCCACTGCACCCGTTGCCAGCGCTGGACCGGGTCGAACTTGGCGGGAGTGGTCGTCGCCCGGGAGAACTTCACCTTCACCAACGGTGAGGAGCTGGTGAGCACGTACGAGAGCGAATTCGCTCCTCGAAATTTCTGTAGCAACTGCGGGTCGAGCATCTATGACGATCTGGGCGAAAAGTTCTTCGTCGCTGCGGGCTTGATGCGCGAACTCGACCTCGAACCGAGCTTCCACCTTCAGGTCGCCTACAAGCCGTCTTGGGAGGTCATCGGCGGCGACGCGCCGCAGTTCGCCGAAAGCCCGCCCGCTTAGATCAGACCGCGGGGTCCGTCCTCGGGCCGACCCGGTGTCGTAGCCACGCTCGAAAACCTCTCGCAGTCGCGATTTGTCCCCCGCTGGGGCAATCCGGTATCGTTTCGGATACTGATGAATCCTGATCGGGATTTATAGATTAGATTTCAACACCAGCTACGAGAGGATTTCCATGGCTCTGACAATCGGCGATACCGCCCCGGATTTCACCGCCCAGACCACACAGGGCGATATTTCGTTCCACGACTGGATCGGCGACGGTTGGGCCGTTCTGTTCTCCCATCCGCGCGCTTTCACGCCGGTCTGCACCACGGAACTCGGCTACATGGCGAGCATCCAGGATGACTTCGAGAAGCTCGGCACCAAGATCATCGCGATCTCGACCGATCCGGTCGAGGCCAGTGCCAGGTGGACCGACGACATCCAGCAGAACTCGGGCGCGGCCGTCAACTACCCGATCATCGCTGACACCGACCACGCGGTAGCCAAGGCCTACAACATGCTGCCGCCCGACGTTGAAGGCGACCCGACCGAGCGCACTCCGGCTCAGAACGCCACCCTGCGCAACGTCTTCGTGATCGGCCCGGACAAGAAGATCAAGCTGATCATGATCTACCCGATGACCACCGGTCGCAACTTCGACGAGATCCTGCGAGTGATCCAGTCGCTGCAGCTGACCGCCGAGCAGCAGCTGACCACTCCGGCGCAGTGGCAGCCGGGCGAAGACGTCATCCTGGCCGGCTCGGTCACCGAAGAGCAGGCCAACGAGCGTTATCCGGACGGTTGGGAAACCCCGCTGCCTTACATGCGCGTGGTTCCCGCTCCCTGAAGTGAGCACGTCCACCCCAGAATTGCCCGCGGCACCGCTTTCGGCCGCCCAGCTTGAACAGCTGGGCGGCCTTGCCGCATCGCTGAGCCCGGAACAGGCGATCTGGGTCAGCGGCTACATGGCCGGACTCGGTCGCATGGCTGCGCCTTCGGCACTGGCGCCGGACGCCGCCCTGGCCAGTGACCTGGCCTCGCTCGAAAGCCTCGCCTCGGGAACCGGAACCCGCCTGACCACGATTCTCTACGGCAGTGAAACCGGCAACGGCAAGGATCTGGCCGAATCGCTGGCCGAGTCGGCCCGGGCCAAAGGCCTCGAGCCGAACCTGGTCGACATGGCCGACTACAAGGTCCGCAAGCTCAAGGAAGAGCAGGACCTGCTGATCATCGCCAGCACCCACGGTGAAGGCGACCCGCCTCAAACCGCTCTCGACTTCTTCGAGTTCCTGGAGGGGCGCAAAGCCCCGAAACTCCCCGATCTTCGCTTTGCGGTGCTCGCCCTCGGCGACTCCACCTACGAGCATTACTGCGGCGCCGGTCGCCGCCTCGACGAACGGCTGGCCGAGCTCGGGGCCGAGCGCCTGGCCGAGCGGGTCGAGTGCGACGTCGATTACGAGGACGATGCCGAAGCCTGGGCTGCCGACATCATCGAGCAGCTAGCCGCGCAGGCAGCGGAACAGTCCGCGGCCGCTTCTTCCCCCGCCTTGGCCGCGGTCCCCGCGACCAACGGAACCGCCCCGGCGAAATTCGACAAGAAGAACCCCTTCCCGGCCCCCGTCATCGAGAACATCGAACTCACCGGACGCGGATCGACAAAAGAGACGCGCCACGTCGAGCTTTCGCTCGAAGACTCCGGTCTCGAGTACCGGCCCGGTGACGTGCTCGGAGTGATCCCGCAAAATGAACCGGCCCTGGTCGCCGAGTTCCTCGACCAGCTTTCGCTTCCGGCCGACGCCGAAGTGACCGTGAAAAAGGATTCGATCAGCCTGCGAGAAGCACTGACCAGCCGGCTCGAGATCACCGCGGCAACCCCACGATTCCTGGAGCAGTGGGCCGAGGTGGCCGGTTCAGACGAGCTGGCCGCGCTCTGCTCCTCCGACCAGGCCCGCGAGAGGATGGAGTTTCTGGCGGCCAACCACGTGATCGACATCATCGGCAAGTACCCGGTTTCCGGCATCGATCCGGAGCAGCTGACCGCCGGCCTCAGGCCGCTTCAGCCGAGGCTCTACTCGATCGCTTCCAGCCTTTCGGCGGCACCCGAAGAAGCCCATCTCACGGTCAGCACCGTGCGCTACTCGCTGCATGGCAGGCCGCGCACAGGGGTCGCCTCCGGCCATCTGGCCACCCTGACCGGCGAGGACGAGACGGTGCCGGTCTACGTTCAGTCCAACGATCACTTCCTGCTCCCCGACGACGACACCCCGATCATCATGATCGGTGCCGGCACCGGGGTCGCTCCGTACCGGTCGTTCATGCAGGAAAGGGAAGCGCGCGGGGTCGAAGGGAAATCGTGGCTGTTCTTTGGCGAGCGCAACTTCCGCAGCGACTTCCTCTACCAGCTCGAGTGGCAGGACCTGTTCCGCGACGGAGTGCTCGATCAGCTCGATCTCGCCTTCTCGCGAGACTCGAGCGAGAAGGTCTACGTACAGGACCGGATCCGTCGCCGGGGCCGGGAGGTTTACTCGTGGCTCGAAGACGGTGCCTGCGTGTACGTCTGCGGCGACGGAACCAACATGGCGCCCGACGTCCACACCGCCCTGGCCGACGTGATCGCGGAGCACGGCGAGGTCGACTCGGACGGGGCCGAGGAGTACCTCTCCGAGATGCGCCGCGATCATCGTTACCGCCTCGACGTCTACTGAGTCCGATGGATCCGCACAACGAAACCGATCGCAGTCGCGATCGATCCCAACCGCTGGAGAATCTCGGCCCTGACGAGACCCTGAAGGCCGAGAGCAACTACCTCCGCGGCACGATCGAGGAAAGCCTCGCCTCCGAGATCACCGCCGGGGTCGCCGAGTCCGACAACAAGCTGCTCAAGTTCCACGGGATGTACCAGCAGGACGACCGCGACATACGCGACGAACGGCGTCGGAAGAAGCTGGAACCCGAGTACACCTTCATGGTCAGGCTGCGCCTGCCGGGAGGCGTGGTCACGCCTGACCAGTGGCTCGCGATCGATGATCTCGCTCGTCGGTTCGGCCGGGATTCGCTGCGACTGACCACCCGGCAGACCTTCCAGTACCACTACGTCGACCGGCAGAATCTCCAGACCTTGCTGCAGTCGCTGCGCGAGGTCTTGATCGACACCAAGGCCGCCTGCGGCGACGACTCGCGCGGCGTGATGGCAACGGTCAATCCGCCCCTCTCCGCGGTCCATGACCAGGTCTACGAGATCGCCAGCCAGGCCAGCGACCACGCGGTCCACAGGACCACCGGGTACGAAGAGATCTGGTATCAGGAAGAGCGTCCTGCGGGCGAGAAGAAGGCACCACTCAAGCAGGTGGAGACCGGCGACAAGGAAGAGCCGTTCTATGGCCAGACCTACATGCCGCGCAAGTTCAAGATCGGCTTCGCGGTGCCGCCCAGCAATGACATCGATGTCTACAGCCAGGACCTCGGCTTCATCGCGGTCGCCGAGGACGGGGAGCTCAAGGGCTTCAACGTGGCCATCGGCGGCGGCATGGGCCGGACCGACCGGGCACCCGAGACATACCCCCGCCTGGCCGACGTGATCGGCTACGTCGATGCCGATCAGGTGATTCCGGTGATCGACGCCGTGATGAGCGTCCAGCGGGATTACGGCGACCGCACCAACCGGGCCCACGCCCGCTTCAAGTACACGGTCGACGACAAGGGGGTCGACTGGATCAAGGCCGAGATCGAGCACCGGCTCGGCTTCGAACTCAGCGCCGAAGTCCCCTTCGAGTTCACGTCCAACGGGGACCCCCTGGGCTGGGTCACCGGCGAGGACGGACGCGAGCATTGCACCCTTTTCATCCAGAACGGACGCCTGACCAACCAGCCGGGCAAGCCGCTCTTGGACGGGATGCGCGCCGTGGCTGAGATACACAAGGGCCGCTTTCTTTGCACGCCGAATCAGAACGTGATCATCGCCGACGTCGAGCCGGAGGATCGGCCGGCGATCGACGCGCTGCTCGAGGAGCATGGCCTGGGAGAGTTCGAGGACGCCAGCGCGCTGCGGCTCAACTCGATGGCCTGCGTCGCCTTCCCGACTTGCGCACTGGCGATGGCAGAAAGCGAGCGCTACCTGCCTGACCTGATCACCAAAGTCGATGAGATTCTCGATGCCAACGGTCTCCGGGAGGAGCCGATCACGATCCGGATGACCGGTTGCCCCAACGGCTGCGCCCGTCCCTACATTGCTGAGATCGCTCTGACGGGTCGTGCTCCCGGTAAGTACAACCTCTATTTCGGTGGTGGCTTCCACGGCCAGCGCCTGAACAAGATGTATCTCGAGAACGTCGGCGAAGAGGCGATCCTCGAGGCGCTCGAAGAGACCCTCGGAAGTTACGCCCGCGACCGCGAAGAAGGCGAGCGCTTCGGCGATTTCGTGATTCGAGCCGGTTACGTGACCGAGGTCAAGGAAGGCCGCTACTTCAACGACTGAGTTGGGCCGGGCTGCTGGGGTTGGTTCGATTCAGGGGGATATAGCGCCCGTAAAACGAACCTACCTCCGGCGAGGCCTCTGTCTGGCCGGGACACCCAGCGTGAGTTCCTCGAAGAGATCCTCCGCGTCATCGAATTTGGCGCAGCTGGCGGCCTGGCCGATCCAAAGGGACTGCAGCTCACCCCGGTTCCGGGCGGCGGCCTCGCGGCGGAACTGGCCGGTCAGCCAGTTTTGGGCGGGGAAAGGCGCGGGCGGACCGTTCGCCTCGATCATCCGGGTCGCCTCGTTCGCGGCGCCGCGGGAGAGTCGGCCGCTCATCGCCCGGGTCAGCACCGTGTCATGGGCGGCGGTGGCGTCGATCGCGTCGCGGTAGGAGTCATTGGCCGCCGACTGCCGGGTCCTGAGGAAGGCGGTCCCGACCTGGACCCCATCGGCGCCGAGCGAGAACGCCGCCGCGACTCCGCGGTGATCGGCAATGCCGCCGGCCGCGATGACCGGGACCGAAACCGCGTCGGCGATCTGGGGGACCAGCGCGATCGTCCCGACCAGCGAACCCTCTGGGGCTTTGAGGAAGGAGACCCGGTGGCCCGCGCCCTCGGCACCGGTGGCCACGATCGCGTCAACGCCGCCCTGATCGAGGGCCAGCGCCTCGTCGACCGTGGTCGCGGTGCCAATCACCTTGGTGTTCCGTCGGTGGGCTTCCTGAACGAGCTCGGCGGACGGGACGCCGAAGACGAAACTGATTACCGCGGGCGCGAGTTCGAGCGTCGCCTGAATTTGGTCTTCGAATGAAGGGAGGTACCGCTCGGGGCATTCCGGCAGCGGCAGTTCGAGCCGTTCGAACAGCGGCTCAAGGGTCGCCGCGTATCGCTCGAACTCCCCGGGATCCGGTTCGACTTCGTCGCCGGTCGGCAGCCAGAGGTTGACCGCGAACGGACGGTCGGTCACGGCCCGGATCCCGTTCACCGCCTCGCGAATCCGATCCGGCGAGTAGCCGTACAGCCCGTAGGATCCGAGGCCTCCGAGCCGGCTCACCGTCGCGGTCAGTTCGGTCGAGGAGAGACCCCCGAAAGGGGCCAGCACGATCGGGATGTCGATGCCGAGCAGACGGCAGAGTCGGTTGGTCACGCCGACTCAGGTTAGCGACGTTGACGTTCTTGAAGAAGCGGTAGACGACGCTTCGAATTCAATCGGCATGTCTTCCCACTGATCGTGTCCTTGGCTCGAACTTACCCCCGGCGGGCGGCAAAACAACCAGGTCCCAGCCGATCGGCGGCGTATGCTCCGCGCGTGCCTGCGCGCCCCCTGAACGAGGTCATCGATCCCGGATGGGCCGACGCCTTGAGCCCGGTTGCGGGACAGATCGCGGCGATGGGGGCGTTTCTTCGTGGCGAGGCGACGGCCGGCCGCGGCTATCTGCCGTCCGGCGAGAACATCCTGCGTGCCTTCACCCTGCCGCTGGAGAAGGTGCGGGTGCTTATTGTCGGCCAGGACCCCTACCCGACTCCGGGTCATGCCGTCGGGCTCTGCTTCTCGGTCGCGTCCGACGTGTGGCCCCTGCCGCCCAGCCTGGTCAACATCTTCAAGGAATACAGCGACGACCTCGGGTTTCCGACTCCTGCCACCGGGGACCTTTCGCCCTGGTTCGATCGTGGGGTGCTGCTGCTCAACCGGTCTCTCTCGGTGCAGCCGGGGCGACCCAACTCCCATCAGGGCCAGGGGTGGGAAGCTGTGACCGACCAGGCGATCACCGCCCTGGCCCGGCGGGGCGGACCGCTGGTGGCAGTTCTCTGGGGCCGCAACGCCCGCAACCTCAAGCCGCTGCTCGGTCCGGTGCCCGCGATCGAGTCGGCCCATCCCAGCCCGATGGCCGCCCACAACGGCTTCTTCGGTTCGCGGCCGTTCAGCCGAGCCAACCAGCTGCTAGCCGATCAGGGCTGCGAGCCGATCGATTGGCGCCTGCCTGCCGGGTAGGCTGCCGGACGTGCGTCTGATCGTTGCCCGATGTGAAGCCCGGTACACAGGGCGACTGGACACCTTCCTTCCCGAAGCCCTTCGTCTGGTCATGATCAAGTCGGATGGGTCGGTGATGATCCACGCCGACACCGGCGGCTACAAGCCACAGAACTGGATGACCCCACCGACCACGATCGAGGAGACCGAGGCCGGCGGTGAAGAACCGGCGACGATCGTGGTGACCAAGCGGGCCGGTGCGACCGAGGACCGCGTCGAGATCCGAATCAGCGAGGTCCTCTCCGACGTGACCCATGACATGGGCGAGGCGGCGGCGCTGGAGCGCGATGGGGTGGAGGCGCACCTGCAGGAGCTCTTGGCCGACCAGCCGCACTGGTGCGGCGAGGGACTGACGCTGGTCAAGCGGGAATGGTTCACCGACATCGGGCCGGTCGACCTGATGTGCAAGGACCGGGATGACGGATGGGTGGCGGTCGAGATCAAACGGGTCGGAACGATTGAGGCGGTCGAACAGATCAGCCGCTACCTCGAGCGGATCCACCGCGAACCCGCGATGGCCGGGTGCCGGGGCGTGCTCGCCGCGCAATCGATCAAACCCCAGGCCCGGACCCTGGCCGAGGGCCGCGACATCGCCTGCGTCGAGGTCGACCTAGCCGTCCTCCGCGGCGAGCGGGAACCCGACCTGACCCTGTTCGGGTAGATCCGGGCCCGGGGGTGGGCGGGCTCAGGCGATCCGGCCGATCTCGACCCGCCAGACCTCGGGGCCCTGCTCCAGGTACTTCCAGGAGAAGTTTCCGGTCTGCTCTGCTTCCAGCTGGTAGTAGAGCGGCTTCGGATCGTGGTCGTTGATCAGCTCGAACCCGTCGCCCCGGGCCAGAGTCTCAAAGGTGTTGAAGATCAACTCGTGGCGCCGGGCCGGCGGCTCGGAGCGGACGTCTAGAGGGGTGATCGCCATTTCGTTCTCCTTGGTTTCAGTCGCTGGCGAGGACCGGGGCAGGCGGGCCAGGGCGTGCATGACCCCGTTGAGCCGTCGCTCCGCCGTGGGGTGCCCTGGCCGGATCTCGGCCAGGGCCCTCGCGGCCAGCCGGCTGGCCGCGACGGGATCTCCGGCGCGGCCCAGCGCGAGGGTGGCATCGGCCAGGATTCTGGCGAGCCGCTCCTCGGGGGCTGGATCTTCGTCAATTAATACACTCATAATGTATAAATTAGCTCATGGATGGCGAAGACGTTACTTTCCCCCTGAACGACCCACTCCCAGACGCTCGTGTCGTCCCGGACGGGACGGTCGAGACGCCACCCGCACCTGGGCTTGACCTGCTGGGTGGCGACCCCGTCGCGGCCGCTCGCGACCTGCTCCACGAGGTGATCGACCCCGAGATCGGCCTCGACATCGTCGAGCTCGGGCTGCTGCGATCGGTCAGCATCGACGCCGGCGTGGCACGCGTCCAGTTCACCGTCACGACCCCGGCCTGCCCACTCTCGAGCTACATCGAGAACGAGATCCGCAGCTGCCTCTGGCAGCTGCCCGGCCTCGACGAAGTGGAAGTCGAGTGCGTCTACCAGCCGGCCTGGACCCCCGAAGACATGAGCGACAAAGCGAAGACAGCCCTCGGCTGGAATCGATGA
>Ga0182792_1000255_pt1 | contig 52473 bp, 49 predicted proteins | sample Passage237B_FD_130497 | JGI IMG/M metagenome (GOLD analysis project Ga0182792, IMG submission 130497) | Cellulose adapted compost microbial communities from Newby Island Compost Facility, Milpitas, CA, USA - Passage2 37B (version 2) (version 2) ...
GACCTGCGCGCCATGTCGATCGAGCCGGTCGCCGATGCCGATGCCGCCAAGTCGGCCGCCTACTTCACCGCCGAGATGGAACGGTGGGAGCCGATCATCAAGGCGAGCGGCGCCAAGATGGAGTGAGCCGCTTCTCGCAGAACACCGGCCGATTCGACGCGGAGTCGTCGAGCACCGGACCGCAGCGTGCAAAGCCTGCGCGTTCGTAAGCAACCCCGGCTGCTGGATGACGGTCGCCCGTCTCCAGCACCGGCCTCCAAGGACCTCATCCTGCGCGCCGGCCTCGATTGCAGGGCTACGCCCTGTGGGACGGCGGCACGGCCAGCACGTCGCACTCGGCGACCTGCAGCACCTCCTCGGCCACGCTTCCCAGCACCAGCTTCGTCACCCCCGTGCGGCCGCGCGTCCCGACCACGACGAGGTCGGCAGCAGTTTCCCGCGCCGCGGCGCTCAAGGTCAGGGCCACGGAGTCGCCCTTGAGAATGTTGCGCACCGGGGCAGAGGACAGGCCTTCGAGGAAGGCTCCCAGTTCCGTCGCGGCACGCAGCTCCTCCTTCATCACATAGCTGTCGATGTCCGCCGGGCTGGCGGCCCCCAGTTTCATGTAGCCCCTGACGGGCGCCTCGAAGACATGGACGATCGAAACGGTCGCCTCGCGGTCCAGGCCGAGTGCCGTCACCGCACGAACGGCATCCGCCGAACACTCCGAAAGATCCACCGCGATGAGGATGTTCCGATGGAAGCCGGCCGGCACGCCCGCAGCCAGGAGCACCGGCCGGTCGGACGCGCCAATGGTGCGTTCTGCCGTCGTACCCACGAAGATGTCCGCCAGGGCCTGGCGCCGATGCGGCCCGAGCACGACAAGGTCCGCCCCTCGCGCTCGAGCCGCCTTGACCAACTCTTCATGGGCCACACCCCGGATGACGTCCGCAGAACAGGCGACGCCGTCGATGTCGAGCAGCGACTTGGCCTGTTCCTGGAGGAGCAGCGATGCCTCCTTGCATTCGACCTCGACCAGCCGATCCGGCCGATCCGAATCGACCACATGCACCAGCGTCAGCGAAGCGCCGAACCGCTTGGCGAGCAGTACGGCGCGCCGCACGGCCCTGTCCGACCGCGGCGAGAAATCCGTGGCAACGAGAATCTCCTTCATGGCCGAGCCTCCCGGTTTCGCGCCTCTCGTCCACCATCGGTCGACGCCTCCCCTCTGATTAGGGAGGATGCGGCATCCGTCAACAGTTGCGGCGACCGTGGCGCATCCGGATCGCTCCGTGGATACGGTCCGCCGGGATTTGCCCGGGCCGTTGCCTCTCCGCCACCTGATCCGCGAATATCGGCGCAATGAACGATCAGCTTCCCATGGTCCTCGCGCTGCTCCTCGGCGCGATCGTCCTGTTCATCCGCGGCCGTCCGGGAATGGACGTGGTCGCGCTTGCCATGATGACGGCGCTTCCTCTCACGGGCGTGATCTCCGTGACCGAGGCGCTCGCCGGCTTCGGCGATCCCAATGTGGTGCTCATCGCCGCGCTGTTCGTCGTCGGCGAGGGGCTGGTGCGCACCGGTGTCGCCCAGCGGCTCGGGGACTGGCTGCTCGCACGCGCCGGACGCGACGAGCGCCGCCTGCTGCCGCCCCTCATGACGATCGTCGCGGGCATCGGATCGGTCATGAGCTCGACGGCCGTCGTCGCGCTGTTTATCCCCGTCGTGTTGCGCATCGCGCAGAAGACGCGTATCGCCGCAAGCCGCCTGATGATGCCGCTCAGCGTCGCCGCCCTGATCAGCGGCATGATGACCCTGGTCGCCACGGCACCCAACCTGGTGGTCAACGGCGAACTGGCGCGGCGCGGTCTCGACGGCTTCGGCTTCTTCAGCTTCACGCCGTTCGGCGTGTCCCTGCTGGTGCTGGGCATCGGTTACATGCTTCTCGCAAGACGCTGGCTGTCGTCCGCGACCGCCGCCGAGACCGCCATCCGCGTGCGGCCGCACCTGTCCGATTGGGTCGAGGAATATGGGCTGGCCGGACGCGAGCACTGCCTGCGCGTCCCGCCCTCCGCGCCGCTCGTGGGCAGGGCGCTGGAGGCGCTCGACCTGCGCGGCTCCGCCGGTGTCAACGTGGTGGCGATCGAGCGGGCCAGCGGCCTGTCGCGGGAACTGTTCCGGCCCGTCGCCTCGACCGTGCTGCAGGCCGGAGACGTCCTCCTGATCGACCTGTTCTCGTCCGCCGTCGATATAGCTGAAATCAGCCGGCGATTCGGCCTCGAGCCGCTGCCCCTGGCCGGCGTCTATTTCCTCGACCGTTCGCAGGAGATCGGGATGGTCGAGGTCATGGTCCCGCCGACGTCGAACCTGATCGACAAGACGGTCGTGACCGCCCGCTTCAGGAGCGAGCGCGATCTGAACGTGATCGGCCTGCGGCGCGGCGGCATCCCGCATGCGGGCAGCGTCGTGCAGGAGCGGCTGCAGGTCGGCGATACGCTGCTTCTCATCGGACCCTGGCGCGCCATCCGGCGTCTGCAATCGGACTGGCGCGACCTCATCGTGCTCGCCCTGCCCGCGGAACTCGACGAGGTGCTGCCCGCCCCGCGGCGCATGCCGCATGCGCTGGCGACGCTCGCGCTGGTCGTCTTCCTGATGGTCACCGGAGTGGTGCCCAACGTGGTGGCGGCGCTTGTCGGCTGCCTGCTGCTGGGGCTGCTGCGATGCGTCGACGTCACCAGCGCCTACCGGTCGATCCACTGGCAGAGCCTGGTGCTGATCGTCGGCATGATGCCATTCGCCATCGCCCTGCAGCGGACCGGCGGCTTCGATCTGGCCGCTGCCGCCCTCGTCGACACGCTGGGGGGCATCGGCACACACGCCGTGCTGGCGGGCCTGTTCGTCTTGACCGCCCTGCTCGGCCTCTTCATCTCGAACACCGCCACCGCCATCCTGGTGGCGCCGATCGCGCTGGACGTTGCCGACCAGCTCGGCGCCTCGCCCTATCCTTTCGCGATGATCGTGGCGCTCGCCGCGTCGGCTGCCTTCATGACCCCCGTCTCGTCGCCCGTGAACGCCCTCGTGGTGGCCCCGGGCAATTACAGGTTTGCGGACTTCGTGCGCGTCGGCGTGCCGTTCACCCTGATCGTGATGGCAGCGAGCGTCGTGCTGGTGCCCTGGATCCTGCCGCCCTGAGCGGCCTATCGGCAGGTCTCATCCGTGCGGCACCAGCACCTGCCGCACGGTGGCGACGTCCTGCAGCCGATCGAAGCCCTCGTTCACCTCGCCGAAGCCGATGCGCTGGCTGACCATGCGGTCGACCGGCAGCCGGCCCTGCTGATAGAGGGCGATGAAGCGCGGGATGTCGCGCACCGGCACGCAGCTTCCCATGTAGCTGCCCTTGATCGTCTTCTCCTCGCTCACGAGCATGCTCTGCTTGAAGGAGAAGTCGGCCGCGATGGGCGACAGGCCCGCCGTCACCGTCGTGCCGCCCCAGCGCGTCACCAGATAGGCGGTCTCCATCGCCTTGATGGTGCCGGCGAGGTCGAAGGCATAGTCGACGCCGCCGTTGGTGAGGTCGCGCACCTGCTTCACGTGCTCGGGGTCGGAAGCGTTCACCGTGTCGGTGGCGCCGAGCTGGCGCGCGAGGCCGAGCTTCTCGTCGCTGAGATCGACCGCGACGATGCGGCCGGCGCCGGCCAGGACCGCCCCCATCAGGCCGCTCAGCCCGACGCCGCCCAGCCCGACGATGGCCACCGTGCTGCCCGGCTGGATCTGCGCGGTATTGACCACTGCGCCCACCCCCGTCACGACCGCACAGCCGAACAGGGCGGCGACGTCGAGCGGCAACGTCGGATCGATCACGACGACCGAGCCGCGGTCGACGACGGCGTACTCGGCATAGCAGGAGACGCCCGAATGATGGTTCACGGGCTTGCCGTCGAGATGCAGGCGATGGTTGCCCGACAGGAGCTGCCCGGCCGCCCGCGGCGCGACCGAGCGCTCGCAGATATAGGGCCGGCCTTCGAGACAGCGGCGGCAGCGGCCGCAGCTCACGTTGAACGTGAAGCAGACATGGTCACCCGGCTTCACGTCGTGCACGCCGGAACCGACTTCGACGATCTCGCCCGAGCCTTCATGGCCCAGCACGATCGGCACCGGCCGTGGTCGGTCGCCGTTCACCAGCGACAGATCGGAATGGCACAGTCCGCCGCCGCCGACCTTCACCAGCACCTCGCCCTCGCCGGGCGGATCGAGATCGACCTCGAGGATCTGGATGGGCTTCGACTTGGCGAACGGCCGCGGCGCGCCGCAGGTCGTGAGAACGGCTGCTTTCATCTTCATCTGCATATTCCTCCCGCAACAGGTACCGTCTTGGGGCGCGCCTTCGCGCGCCCCTAGGCAATTCCTCCGTCGACCCGGACGAGCGATCCGGTGGTGAAGCTCGAATGGCCGGACGCGAGATAGAGTGCGGCGGTCACGATCTCCTCGGGCCGGCCGCTGCGCCGGAGCGCCGCCGTCGCATTGAGCTTGTGCTCCTCGCTCCAGGCCTTCGACACGTCGGTCAGGAAGCGGCCCGGCGAGATCGTGTTGACCCGCACCTTGGGTCCGTACTCGAAGGCGAAGGCCTCGGTGAGGGCGTTGAGCGCCGCCTTGGCACCGGCATAGGGGGCGATCTGCGGCCGCGGGCGCAGGGCGCCGGCGCTCGAGATGTTGATGATGGAGCCGCCCTCGCCGGCCGCCATCCGGCTGCCGACCAGGGACATCAGCCGGAACGGTGCCTTGAAGTTCAGGGAAACGATGCGGTCGAAGAGCTGCTCGGAGGTTTCGAGCGATGAAGGGGCGAGGGGCGAGGAGCCGGCATTGTTGACCAGGATGTCCACCTTGCCGAAGGCGGCATAGGCCGCGTCGACCAGCCCGTCGAGCTCCGGCCAGTTCGCGACATTGCAGGCGTAGGTGTGGGCCTTGCGGCCCATGGCCTGGACCTCCGCCGCGACCTTGTCGCAGGCGTCCAGCTTGCGGCTGGTGATGAACAGATCGGCGCCGTGGGCCGCGAAGGCCCTGGCCATCTGGTAGCCGAGCCCACGGCTGCCGCCCGTCACGAGGGCTACTTTTCCAGAGAGGTCGAAATAGTTGGTCATCTCGTCACTCAAGACTTTTGACGCTGGCATGTCACTTGCTAAGTGTATTGGGGAGCGGAACTGAAGAGGCTGCGCGAGCACCCGCATGAGCATACACGTCGCGCTGCACCACCGGACGACCTACAGGTACGATCGTCTGGTTGCACTTGGACCGCAGGTCGTCCGCCTGCGGCCCGCTCCGCATTCCCCCACGGCGATCCTGTCCTACGCGCTGAAGGTCGAGCCCAAGCCGCATTTCCTCAATTGGCAGCAGGATCCGCAGGGCAACCACCTGGCGCGCCTGGTCTTCCCGGAGAAGACCGACCTGTTCGAGATCGTCGTCGATCTGGTCGCCGACATGACGGTGATCAACCCGTTCGACTTCTTCCTGGAGCCTCAGGCCGAGCACTGGCCATTCGCCTACGACCCGTCCCTGGCCGAGGAGATCGCGCCGTTCCGCAAGCTGGAGCCGCCGGGACCGCTGCTATCGGCCTGGCTTGCGTCGGTAGAGCGCGGCAAGCAGCGCACCGTCGACTTCCTCGTTGGCCTGAACGCCCGTTTGCAGCGCGAGATCGGTTATATCGTGCGCCTCGAGCCCGGTGTTCAGACCTGCGAGGAGACGCTGGGGAGCGGCAAGGGCTCGTGCCGCGATACGGGCTGGCTGCTGGTCACGATCCTGCGCCATCTGGGTTTCGCCGCGCGCTTCGCGTCGGGATACCTCATCCAGCTCACGCCTGACGAGAAGCCGCTGGAGGGGCCCGAAGGCCCCAAGCAGGACTTCACCGACCTCCATGCCTGGTGCGAGGTCTACCTGCCGGGCGCCGGCTGGATCGGCCTCGATCCCACCTCGGGCCTGCTGACCGGCGAAGGCCATATCCCGCTCGCCTGCACGCCCGAGCCGTCCAGCGCCGCCCCCATAGAGGGCGCGGTGGACGAGAGCGAGGTCACGTTCTCCTACGAGATGCGGGTCACGCGCGTGCGCGAGACGCCACGCACCACCAAGCCCTACACCGACCGGCAATGGTCGGACCTGCTGGCGGTCGGCGAGGCGATCGAGCGCGACATGGGCCGACTGGACGTGCGCCTGACCATGGGCGGGGAGCCGACCTTCGTGTCGGTCGACGACATGGATGGCGAGGAATGGAATACCCTGGCGCTTGGTCCGGAGAAGCGCCGGCTGGCCGGTGCCCTGTTCCGCAAGCTGGCCGATCGCTTCGCGCTGGGCCCGCTGCTGCATCTCGGCCAGGGCAAGTGGTATCCCGGCGAACAGTTGCCGCGCTGGGCGCTGACCTGCCATTGGCGTAAGGACGGCGAGCCGATCTGGCGCGACCAGCATCTCTACGCCCTGGAGTCCAAGCCTGTCGGCGCCACGCCCGAGGTCGCGCATCGCTTCGCACTGGCCCTGGCGCAACGCCTGCAGCTCGATCCCGGCTATCTGTTCGAGGCTTTCGAGGACACCTGGTACTACCTGTGGCGCGAACGGCGGCTGCCCACCAACGTCGCCGTCGAACAGTCGAAGGTGAAGGATCCGCTGGAACGCGAGCGACTGGCGCGCGTGTTCGAGAAGGGACTCGAGACCGCCGTGGGCACGGTGCTGCCTATCCAGCGGGAGCACAACGGACGCAGCCGCTGGCGCAGCGGTCCGTGGTTCCTGCGCTCGGAGAAGTGTTACCTGATCCCCGGCGACTCGCCGATCGGCTACCGCCTTCCCCTCGATTCTCTGCCCTGGGCGACGCCGGGCGACATGGACTTCATGGTCGAACCGGACCCGATGGCGCCACATCCGGCTCTGCCGCCGCTGGAGGCGTTCCGTCGCGCACCGGTGCTGCGCCGCCAGGAACAGGGTGCGCGGCCGGACGCGGCCGGCGCGGCCGAGGCGCGCCGCGAGGCCTGGCGACGGGCGCTCGCGCCCGATCTCGCGCCGCGGCCCGGCGTCGGCATATCGGCGGCCAACATCGTGCGCACCGCGATGGTCTTCGAATCGCGCGACGGCCACCTCTTCGTCTTCATGCCGCCGACCGAGCGGACCGAGGATTATCTCGACCTCGTCGCCGCCGTCGAGGACACAGCCGAGGAGCTCGGCCAGCCGGTGTTCATCGAGGGATACCCTCCGCCGGCCGGCGACTCGCGCCTCATCCATTTCAGCGTGACGCCCGATCCCGGCGTCATCGAGGTCAACATCCATCCATCCGCGACCTGGCGGGAGATCGTCGACAAGACGGAGATCGTCTACGAGGAAGCGCGCAACACGCGACTGGGCGCGCAGAAGTTCATGATCGACGGGCGCCACACCGGCACCGGCGGCGGCAACCATGTCACCCTGGGCGGGCCGTCGGCACCCGAATCACCGCTGCTGCGCCGTCCCGACCTGCTGAAGAGCCTGCTGGGCTACTGGCTGAACCATCCGTCGCTGTCCTACCTCTTCTCGGGCCTCTTCATCGGCCCGACCAGCCAGCATCCGCGCGTCGACGAGGCGCGTAACGATGCGCTGCACGAGCTCGAGATTGCCTTCCGGCAGATCGCACCAGGACAGCAGGCGCCGCCGTGGCTGGTCGACCGCATATTCCGCAACCTGCTGGTCGACGCTACCGGCAACACGCATCGCACCGAGTTCTGCATCGACAAGCTCTTCACGCCCGAAACGGCTGCCGGCCGGCGTGGCCTGCTGGAGCTGCGCGCCTTCGAGATGCCGCCGCACTGGCGCATGAGCGTAGCGCAGCAGGCGCTGCTGCGCGGCCTCGTCTCCCGGTTCTGGGATCGGCCCTACGAGCGCACGCTGACGCGCTGGGGCACGCGCCTGCACGACGACTTCATGCTGCCGCACTTCGTCTGGCAGGATTTCGGCGACGTGCTGGCCGATCTCGCCGAGGCGGGCTACCGCTTCGAGTCCGACTGGTTCGCGCCGCACTTCGAGTTCCGCTTCCCGAAGATCGGCGAGGTGGCGCAGCGCGGCATCGAGATGGAGCTGCGACACGCACTGGAACCCTGGCACGTGCTGGGCGAGGAGCCGGGCGGCGGCGGCACCGTACGCTACGTCGATTCGTCGGTGGAGCGCCTCCAGGTCAAGGTCGTCGGCCTGAACGAGCAGCGCCACAGCATCGCCTGCAACGGATGGCGCCTGCCGCTTCGCGCCACCGGCACAGTAGGCGAGTACGTTGCTGGCGTGCGCTATCGCGCCTGGCAACCGGCCAATGCCCTGCATCCGACCATCGGCGTGCATGCGCCGCTCACCTTCGACATCCACGACGGCTGGAGCGGCCGTTCGCTCGGTGGCTGCAGCTATCACGTCGCCCATCCGGGTGGTCGCAACTATGACCGCATGCCGGTCAATGCCAACGAAGCAGAGGCGCGGCGCCGTGCCCGCTTCTTCCCGATCGGCCATACGCCGGGCGACATGCCCGAACCACGGCCGATCGACAATCCCGAGCACCCGCTGACGCTGGACCTCAGGCGGATCTGAGGGCCTGCCGGCATCGGTTGCGTCGATAGAGACGCATCTCGGGCAGTGGACCCCGCGGGCGACACATGCGACTTTCCGGGCCCCGGAATCCTCTTTCACAGGCCCATGGAGTCGTTGCGCGGCCTCACTTCAACGCCGGCAAGCGCGTATGACGAACTGGTCACCGGCCAGAAGTCGATCCGCTATCACTGGCAAGGAATCCTGAGCGTCATCCGTTCGCTGCCCGGCGGACTGGGCGAACGGGTCGAGAGCGCGCGCCGGCAGCTCGAGGAATCCGGCGCGACTGTCAACCTGCTGGACGACCGCGGCGCGCCGCGCTGGGCTTTCGATCCGCTGCCCTTCGTCGTGAAGCCCGACGAATGGTCGTTGCTGGAGCGTGGCCTGATCCAGCGGGCACGGCTGCTGGACGCGCTGCTCGCCGATATCTATGGCCCGCAGGAGCTGCTGAAGCGGCGTTTGATGCCGCCGATGCTGGTCCACGCCAACCGCCAGTTCCATCGCCCTTGCCAGGCCATGGATGGCGAGGCGCCGACGCGCCATCTCGGCCACTATGCCGTGGACCTCGTGCGGCTGTCGGACGGACGGTGGTACGTGCTGGCCGACCATACCGAGGTGCCGTCCGGCGCGGGCTATGCGCTCGAGATGCGACGAGTGCTGGCGCGCAGCCTGCCCGAGGTCTTCCGGTCGATCCCGGTGCGTCATCTGCGCGCTTTCATGGACTGCTGGCACGATTCGCTGCGTAGCATGGCGCCAGCCGGCGTCTCCAATCCCAACATGGCCGTGCTGACGCCGGGCTCCCTGTCGGCCACCTATTTCGAGCACGTCTATCTTTCCCGCGCGCTGGGCGTGCCGCTGGTCGAGGGCGGCGACCTGGTGGCACGCGACGGCCAGGTCTCGATCAAGACGCTGGAAGGCTTGCGCCCCGTGCATACGCTGCTGCGGCGACTCGACAGCGCCTTCGCCGATCCGCTGGAGCTGCGCGCCGATTCGGCGCTGGGCGTCACCGGGATGGTCGAGGCGACACGCAGCGGCCGCGTCACGCTTGCCAACGCGCTGGGCTCCGGCCTCGTCGAGACGCCGGCCATGATGCCGTTCCTCGGCCGCCTGTGCGAAGCGATGCTGGGCGAGCGCCTCGAGCTGCCGTCGCTCGACGTATGGTGGCTGGGCGAGCCCGCAGCGCTCGGCTTCGCGCTGGCCAACCTGGACCTGATGATCGTTCGACCCTGCCTGGGCGCCGACCGCGAGCCGATCGTCGTCGGCATGCTGGAGCCGCCGGAACGCAAGGCCCTGGAGGCGCACATCCGCGCCAATCCTGGCGGCTTCGTCGCGCAGTATCCCATCACGCCTTCGCTCAGCCCCAAGTGGGACGGCGCGTCGCTGGTGCCGTCCGCCGTCGTCGTCCGCACCTTCCTGATCGCCGAGGGCGACGGCTACCGCGTGCTGCCGGGCGGGCTTGCGCGCGAGCCGGCCGGCGACACCTGCCTGCGTTCGCTGAACCGGCTGAACGGCACGCTGAAGGACGTGTGGGTGCTGGCCGAGGACGCCGCCGACGTTCAAATCCCGCCGACCCGCCGTTTCCACCAGCTCGCCGTCGAACGCGGCGGTGCCGACCTGCAGAGCCGCGTCGCGGACAACCTGTTCTGGCTCGGCCGTTACATCGAGCGGCTGGACAACGACGCCCGGCTGCTGCGCATCACCGCCTCGCGCGTCGCGCAAGGTGCCATGGGGCCGCGCGATGCCATGGAACTGCGCCTGCTGGGCCGGCTGCTCAGCCACGCCAACCTCATGCATCCGGCTGCCGCTCTGGCGGCCCCCGAGAGCGTGGCGTTCCAGCAGGGGCTGACATCCGTCGCCTCGGACGAGCGCGGCCTCTCGATGGTGCTCGATGCCGTCCAGCGGCTGACGACCAACATGCGTGACCGTTTCTCAGTCGACATGACGACGGCGGCAGGCCCCCTCATGGCCGAGGTGCGCCACCGCCTGCTGGCCGCACGCGGCAACCTCGATCCTCTGCTGGCCGCGCTTGACGAGATCGTGCGCTTCGTGGCGACGCTCTCCGGACTTTCGCAGGAGAACATGACCCGGGGAACCGGCTGGCGCTTCCTCGATCTCGGACGCCGCATCGAACGTGCCCAGTTCGTGCTGACCGCCGCCCTGCACCCCTTCGGCCAGACGCCCATCGACTGGGATGCGGCCATGCGGCTCGCCCTGGAGATGTGCGACAGCACCATCACCTACCGCACCCGCTATCTCGGCCAGCTCCAGCCCGCCCCGGTGCTCGACTTGGTGGTACTGGACGACAGCAATCCGCGCTCGCTCAACTTCCAGCTCCGCACGATCGACGGCCACATCAACTATCTCGCCCGGGCCTCGGGAGTCCGCGTGCCCGGCTTCCCGCCCGAGGTCGCGCAGGATCTCACGCTGGCCGTGCAGCAGTTCGCCGACGACGAGAAGGCCTGGCGCCATGAGGGGCTGGCGCTCGCCACGTTGCGCGATGTCGCGGCCGCCACGGAGGAGAGGATCGACAAGCTGTCCGAGGCGATCACGCGCGCCTACTTCTCGCACGTGCCGGTCGCGCAGACCGTCGGCTCTTCGGTAGGCTGAAGGAACGCCGCCATGCGCTACCTGCTTTCGCATCGCACCACCTACAGCTACACCAGCAGCGTCGATTCAGCCCATCACATCGCGCACCTGCGCGCCCGCGCCTTCACCGGCCAGGCGGTGAGCGACATCAGCATCCAGACCGACCCCGCGCCGGCGATGGCCGTGCAGCGGCTCGACCATTTCGGCAACCACATCGACATCTATCGCATCGACCAGCCGCACACGCAGTTCGACATAGAGGTACGGGCCGCCGTCGACGTGCGCTTCTCCGACCCTCCCCCCGCATCGACGACTCCTCGCTGGGAGGACATCCGTGCCGCGCTGGCGGGCGGCGGCTTCCCCGTGCCCGTCGAGGCGAGCGAATTCGTCCATGAATCGCCCCTGGTGCCGGCGGTCGATGCGCTGCGAGAATATGGCGCGCCGTCTTTCGGTCCAGGTCGCCCGATCCTCGAGGCGGCGCGCGAACTGACGACGCGCATCAAGGCCGATTTCGAGTATCACCCCGGCTCGACCGACATCAGCACCCCGTTGGCCGATGTCTTCGCCGGCAAGGCGGGCGTCTGCCAGGACTTCGCCCACGTCCAGATCGCGGCGCTGCGCGCGCACGGTCTCGCGGCCGCCTACGTGTCGGGCTACATCCGCACGGTCAGCTCGAAGGACGAGATCGCACTGCGCGGCGCCGATGCCAGCCACGCCTGGGTCGCCGTGTGGTGCGGCGAGCAGGCCGGCTGGGTGCATCTCGATCCGACCAACGACCTCGTCGCCAGGGAAGACCACGTCGCGGTCGCCTGGGGCCGCGACTTCTCCGACGTCAGCCCGCTGCGCGGCGTCATCCTGGGCGGCGACCAGCACTCCTATGGCGTCGCCGTGACGCTAGTCCCAGCCGAGTAGGCGGACCGCCTTGGCGTCGCGTCACCCGCCGAGAAACTCCTTCGCCCACCGGCCATAGTCTGCATCGCGCGTCACGCGCTTCATCAGCTCGGCGTCGGCGATGCCCGTCAGGCTGCCAGGCGGCGTGCCCTCTCGAAGCGCGCGCAGCGTATCGTGCACGGCCTTCACTGCGGCGGCGAAGGGCTGGTGGCCCTGAAGGGCGATGCGCACGCGGCGCGCGGCCAGATAGTCGAGATCGGTGAGCTCGCCGGAAACGCCGCCCAGGATCAGCGGCAGGCGCGTGGCCGACGCGATCGCATCGAGCTCGGCGCGCGTCTTCACGCCGACGAAGAACAGCGCGTCGACCCCCGCCGACTCGTAGGCCTTGCCGCGGGCGATCGTGTCGTCCAGGTCGCTGATCATGATGGCGCTGGTGCGGCCGGCGATGCACAGCAGGGGATCCTGCCGGCCGGCCACCGCCGCCTTCATCTTGCCCACACCCTCCGCGATCGAAGTGAGCCGGGGCTTCGTCGCACCGAAAGGGGCTGGCAGGTCGGTGTCCTCGAGGCTGAGGCCGCTGACGCCCGCCGTCTCCAGCTCCTCGACGGTGCGCTTCGCGTTGAGCGCGTTGCCGTAGCCGTGGTCGGCATCGACCATCAGCGGCAGATTGCCGGCGCGGCCGATGCGATAGGCCTGTCCTGCGAACTCCGAGAGGGTGAGCACGATGAGGTCGGGGGCGCCGAGCACCGTGAGCGACGCGGTGGAGCCGGCGAACATGCCGACCTCGAAGCCGAGATCCTCGGCGATGCGCGCGGAGATGGGATCGAACACCGAGCCGGGATGGACGCAGCGGTCGCCTTGAAGGATGGCGCGAAAGCGCATGCGCCGGTCGGTCCAGTTCATCGTCGTGGCTCCTGTTGCGGTGCCGAACGTAGCAAAGGCATCGCTGCAATGCAGGATCGCATTTCGAGAGGCAATCGCGCGGCCATCGATTTTGCTGGAAGCGTGGCGGCGCAGGCGTACCGTTCGTGATCAGGGGCGGCATTCGTGCGTCAGGCCGGTCCCACCATAACAAGCACGGGGAAACGCCATGTTCGAGATTCTCGACCGGCAGACGACGCTGACCGGGAACCAGAAGAAGATCATCACCGCCGCCGTGATCGGCGACGCGCTGGAGTTCTTCGACTACTTCCTGATCGGCTTCGTGCTGGCCTTCATCATCGGTCCGTGGAAGCTGACCTTCGGCCAGTCGGCCATCGTCCTGCTGTCGTCCGGCGTCGGCGCCATCCTGGGCGCCTATATCTGGGGCTGGCTCGCCGATCGCATCGGCCGGCGCAAGGTCTTCATCGGGACGGTGCTGAATTTCTCGCTCGCCACTGGCCTGCTCTACTTCACGCCTGAGAACGGCTGGATCTATCTCACGATCATGCGCTTCTTCGTCGGCTTCGGCGTCGGCGGCCTCTACTGCGTCGATCTCCCCCTGGTGCAGGAATTCGTACCGTCGTCCAAGCGAGGCTGGGTCGGCGGCCTCGTCACTTGCGTGATCCCGCTGGGTGTCGGACTGGGCGCGGTGCTCGGCGCGATGATGGGCGCCGGTGAATGGCGCCTGCTGTTCGCGATCGGCGTGCTGCCGTCGGCCGTCGTGCTGCTGGTCCGCCTGTGGGTGCCGGAGTCACCGCATTGGCTGGTTCGTCAGGGCCGCTTCGAAGAGGCCCGCCGGTCCCTCGCCTGGGCGCTGCAGGTCAAGCCCGAGAGCCTGCCGCTGCCGACCCGGGAAAGCGCACCGGAGCCCGTCAAGGCGAGCTGGGGCGAGCTGTTCAAGTATCCGCGCAGCCTTCTGGTCTCCTGGCTCGGCAATGCCGGTGCGCAGACGGGCGTCTATGGCGTCGTGCTCTGGGCGCCGTCGCTGTTCGTCCTTCTGCTGAAGGTGACGCCGCAGGAAGCCGCCAAGATGATGATCCTGCTCACCGTCATGGGCTTCTTCGGCCGCATCGCCTTCTCCTTCCTGTCCGAGTGGATCGGCCGGCGGAACTCGGGCGGCCTGCTGGGCTTCGGCGCGGGCGTCCTGATCATCCTGGCAGGCTACAACTACGATGCCATGCTGCTCGGCGTATCGGCCTTCTGGCTGATCCTGGCAGCCGCGATGTTCTTCGCCGACGGCGGCTTCGCCATCGTCGGCCCCTACGCTGCCGAGGTCTGGCCCTCGCACCTGCGCACGACCGGCATGGGTTCCGCCTACGGCTTCGGCGGCATCGGCAAGATCATCGGCCCGGCCGGGCTCGCCGTGATCGTGGGCTCCAGCAACTTCCTCAAGCCCGACGTGCCGCTGCCCCAGATCCCGCAGGCCTTCCTCTATCTCGGCTGCTGGTTCCTGATGGCCGGTGTGGTCTATTATTTCTTCGGGCTGGAAACGCGGGGCAAATCGATCGAGCAGATCGACAGGGAACTCGCGGCCGCCTGACGGCAGTTCGTCCGGGAGGAAGTCTCATGGATACCTTTGTGCCGACGTCCGCCGATCTCGCCGGCGATCAGGCCCTGATTTCGCGCGCCGAGGCGTTGCGGCCGCTGGTCGAGGCGGCGTCGGACGAGATCGAGGAGAAGCGGCGGCTGCCGCCGGCGCTTCTCGACAGCCTGCACGAGGCCCGGCTGTTCCGCCTGCTGATGCCACGCACTTCGAACGGCATCGAAACCGACCCGATCACCTTCTTCCACGTGATCGAGACCATCGCCCGCGGCGACGCCTCGACGGCCTGGTGCCTGAGCCAGGCCGGCGGCTGCTCCATGTCGGCGGCCTATCTCGACCTGCCGGTGGCACAGGAGATCTTCGGTGACGATCCGCGGGCCGTCCTCGCCTGGGGACCAGGCCCGCGTGTGCGCGCCGTGGAATGCGAAGGCGGTTACCGCGTGACCGGTGTCTGGTCCTTCGCGTCGGGCGGCCGCCACGCGACGTGGCTGGGCGCACACTGCCCGATCTTCCAGGCCGACGGTACGCCTCGCCTCGACGCCGAGGGCCGTCAGGTCGAGCGCACCATGCTGGTGCGGGCGAGCGAGGTGGCGTGGACCGACATCTGGAACGTCGTCGGCCTGCGCGGCACGGCGAGCGATCAGTTCGCGCTCACCGATCATTTCGTGCGCGCCGACCATTCCATGACGCGCGACTTCGAGAAGGAGTGCCGTGAAGCGGGACCGCTCTATCGCATGTCGGCGATGACCTGTTACGAGCTCGGCTTCTCGGGCGTCGCCATGGGCATCGCCCGGTCGGCGCTCGACGTGTTCGTCGATGTCGCCCGGAACAAGGTGCCGCGCGGCAAGGCGAGCCCGATCCGCGACAACGCCGTCGTCCAGACCAATCTGGCGCAGGCCGAGGTCGGGCTGCGCTCGGCGCGCGCCTTCCTGCTGCAGTCGGTCGCCGAGATCTGGAAGAAGGTATCCGCCGGCGGCGTGCTCAGCATCGAGCAACGCATGATGATCCGCATGGCCTCGACCAACGCCATCCATCGCGCCCGAGAGGCGGTCGATTTCGCTTACAACGCTGCGGGCGCGACGGCGATCTTCGAGAACCATCCGCTCGAACGCCGCTTCCGCGATATCCATACCGTGACCCAGCAGTTGCAGGGGCGGCTGTCGCATTTCGAGACCGTGGGTGCCTGGATGATGGGCGCCGATGCCGACCTTACTTTCGTCTGATCGTCCTACGGAGACCGCCATGCCGCTTGGCATCCTACAGCACTACACCATCGAACCCTCCGACCTCGAACGCACCAAGGACTTCTATTGCGAGGTGCTGGGGCTGGAGAACGGCGACCGGCCGCCGCTCGGCTTTCCCGGCTACTGGCTCTATTCCGGCGGCGTGCCCACCGTCCATCTGCTGGGGGCGCGTCAGCCGCGCGAGGGTATCGTCGTGCGCGGTACGGAGAAGAAATTCGAGGACACGGGCCGCTTCGACCACATCGCCTTCGCCGCCACCGATCTGCCAGGCGTGCGCCAGCGCCTGCAGTCCAGGAATGTGACGTTCCGCGAGCAGATCGTGCCGCGCACCGGCGCCGCCCAGATCTTCCTCTATGATCCCGACGGCATCGGCGTGGAGCTGAACTTCCCGCCGGAGGAGGCCCAGCGGGACGCGCGCCTCAAAGAGGCGCGGGCCTAGGTGCTGCTCTCGGTCGAGATCGATCGCGTCGAGCCCTTCGCCGATGGCGTCGCCTTCGGCGAGACCGGGGCGTACGAGCGCGTCATCGGCAAGGCCCGGGGCGAAATCGACCCTGGCCACCCCGGCAACAAGGGCATCGCCCTGATCGACAAGGCGCCGCTGAACGCGCGCGGCCGCGTCGAGTACACGACCGACATCTTCATCCTGCGCCCCAGGGATTTCGCGCGCGGCAACGGGCGGATTCTCTACGAGGTGAACAACCGCGGCCGCAAGATGCTGTTCGGCAACATCGCCGACGGTCCGCAGGGCGTGAACGATCCGAAGACCCTGGCCGATGTCGGCAACGGCTTTCCGTTGCGGCTGGGCTACACGATCGTCTGGTCCGGCTGGGACCCCGACGCGCCGCGCGCCAACATGGGACTCGGCCTGACGGCGCCGGTCGCGACCGACGGCGGCAGGCCGATCGTCCAGACCGTGCGCGACGAGTTCGTCTCCGGCACGCGGCTGGGCAATCTGGAGGCCTTCAAGCTGTCCTACGAGGCGGCCACGCTGGAGCAGACGCGGGCGCGCCTCCCCTGGCGCGAGCGCGAGGCCGACGAGCCGCGCGAACTGCCGCTGAACCAGTGGTCGTTCGTCGACAGCCGCACCATCAAGCTGCGCGACGGCACCAAACCGAAGCCGGGCTGTCTCTACGAGTTCCACTACGAAGGCAGGAATCCCAAGGTCCAGGCGCTGGGCTTCGCCGCCACCCGCGATTTCGTGAGCTGGCTGCGCCACGATCCGGGAGCGATGGCCGTCACCGGCGGCCGCATCACCCACGCGCTGGCCATCGGCTTCTCGCAGGCCGGCCGCTACCTGCGCAACCACATCTCCGAGGGTTTCAACCGGGACGAGGAAGGGCGCCGCGTCTTCGACGGCATCCATGCGCACATCGCCGGCGTGGGCCGCATCTTCTTCAACACCCCGTTCGCCCAGCCGGCGCGGACCAGTACCCAGCACGAGGATCACGGTTTCCCGGAAAACGAATTTCCCTTCTCCACCGCGACGCTCAGCGATCCGCTGACGGGCAGGACGGGCACGCTGTTCCGCGGCGATGGCTGCGATCCCCTGCTGATCGAGACCAATACCTCGACCGAATACTGGCAGAAGGGCGCGTCGCTGCTGCACACCGATCCGCTGGGCCAGCGCGACGTGGCCCTGCCGGAGAACGCTCGGGTCTACATGATCGCCGGCACCCAGCATGGCGGCCGCGCCGGGGCGACGACCGATCCGGGCCCCAACGTCAACCCGCGCAACCCGCACAATCCGATGCCGGCCGTGCGCGCGCTGCTGGTCGCGCTCGATGCCTGGGTCGTTTCCGGCCAGGCGCCGCCGCCCAGCCGCGTACCGACCCTGGCGGACGGCACGCTGGTCGAACCCGACAAGACCGGCTTTCCCGCCATCCCTGGCGCGGCGGTGGCCCGGTCCACCAACCGCATCGCGCCGCCGGGCGACTGGGTCCATCCCCGGCCGGCCGAGAAGGCGTATCGCACGCTGGTCTGCCGCGTCGATGGCGACGGCAACGAGGTCGCCGGGGTCCGGCTGCCCGACATCGCCGTGCCGCTGGCGACCTACACGGGCTGGAACGAGTACAAGGAACCCTATCCCGCCGGCGAGCTGGCCGATCGCGACGGCAGCTGCCTGCCCTTCGCCCCGGACGAGGCCGCGCGGCGGGCGGCAGGCGATCCGCGGCCCTCGGTCGCCGAGCGTTATGCCAGCGGTCCCGACTACGTCGCGAAGGTGAGGCAGGTTGTGGAGAAACTCGTCGCGGAACGGCTACTGCTGGCGGAAGATGCCGAGCGCTACATCGAGCGCGCGCAGCGGGAGCCGCGCGTCGCGCCATAGGAGGAGCAGAGAATGGGCAAGCGGATCGCGGTGGTCGGAACGGGGGCGCTGGGCGGCTATGTTGGCGGCTATCTGGCCCAGGCCGGCATGGACGTCACCCTGATCGACTTCTGGCCGGAGAACATCGAGGCGATCCGCGCCCGCGGCCTCGAGCTCGACGGCGTGACCCCGGAGGAGAGATTCGCCGTCACCAAGGCCAGGACCATGCATCTCACCGAGGTACAGGACCTCGCCCGCCAGAAGCCGGTCGACATCGCCTTCGTCGCGGTGAAGTCCTACGATACCGAGTGGGCGACGGCGCTGATCCGCCAGTACCTCGCGCCGGACGGCTATGTCGTGTCGCTGCAGAACTGCCTGAACGAGGAGCGCATCGCGGGCGTCGTCGGCTGGGGCAAGACCGTGGGCATGGTGGCCTCGCTGATCTCGGTCGACATGTACGAGCCCGCCCGCATCCGCCGCACGGTGGCCAAGGGCGGCGACAAGCACACCGTGTTCCGCGTCGGCGAAGTGCATGGCCGGATCACCAAGCGGGTCGAGGAGCTGCGCGAAATGGTGGCCATGATCGACAGCGCCAAGACCACGACCAACCTGTGGGGCGAGCGCTGGTCGAAGCTCTGCCAGAACGGCATGAAGAACGGCGTGTCGGCCGCGACGGGGCTGACCGGGATCGATTGCGACCGCAACGATGCGATCCGCCGCTTCTCGATCAGGCTGGGCGGCGAGGCGGTGCGCGTCGGCCAGGCGCTGGGCTACCAGATCGAGAAGATCGGCAAGCTCGATCCGGAGACGCTGGCGCGCGCCTCGGAAGGGGACGTTGCCGCACTGGACGAGATCGAGACGATCCTGCGGCCCGGCTCCAACACGAATCCCAACCCGCGCGCCGACATCCAGCGCCCCTCGATGGCGCAGGACATCCGCAAGGGCCGGCGCACGGAGATCGAGTTCATGAACGGCTACGTGGCCGAGCGCGGTACCTATATCGGCGTGCCGGCCCCGACCCATGCGAAGCTGACCGACATCGTCAAGAGGGTCGAGCGCCGCGAGATCGAAGCGGCGCCGGCCCTGCTCGGCGGTTAGGGCGCCGCCAGGCGCTCAGTTGATGTAGAGGCCGTAGGCGTCGGCATCGTCCCAGGCGTCACCCCAGTCGAGCGAGGCCTCCGTGGCCGTGGGATTGTAGGGATCGCCCGGATCGGGATTGTACATCGTGTTGACCGCGGTATCGATCATCTGGTTGCGACCCTTCCTGATGAAGGTGTCGTAGGCCTGCTGGCTGCCGACATAGAGGCAGCCGCAGACGTTGCGGTCGGGATAGATCCAGACCTGGCGGCCCTTGAACGTGGTCTGCGTCAGCCGGTGGGCCGGCAGCTTCTTGAACGCCGCGATCTTGGACGGCGTGTTGAGCGACAGGATCTTGAAGCCCGAGGAAGCGAGCAGGTCCTCCTTGCTCTCGGGCTTGTAGCTGAGCGACAGCGGATTGGAACCGCCATTGCAGGCGGCGGTCGCGATCGCGAGCCCTGCAATGACGAGAAAGCTGGACAAAGGCTTCACCGGGAACTCCCCTGATCAGGCGGCCGCCTTCAGGTCGGCCTTCGCGTCCTCTTTGATCATATCCGCCCCCTTCTCCGCCACCATGATCGTGGGAGCGTTGGTGTTGCCGGAGGGGACGGTCGGCATGATCGAGGCGTCGACGACCCGCAGGCCCGCGATGCCATGGACGCGCAGCCGGTCGTCCACGACCGCCATCGGATCGCGCCCCATCTTGCAGGTGCCGATTACGTGGTAGGTCGTCTGTCCGGTGCGGCGGGCGAAATCGAGCCACTCGTCGTAGGTGTTCACGTCCTTGCCCGGCTTGTTCTCGTGGGCGATGTACTTCTCCAGCGACGGGTGCGAGACGATCTGGCGGGCGATCTGCATGCCCGCCACGGTGGCGTCGCGATCGGTCTGGGCCGACAGGAAGTTTGGCCGGATGGCCGGGGCCTCCTCCGGGCGCGCCGACTTCACGTGGATCGAGCCGCGCGAATCGGGCCGGCACTGGCCGATCACCACCGTCATGCCCGGCTCCCTCTCGAGCATGCGCGTCTGCGCCGAATCGTAGGAGGCATGGGCCATGTGGAACTGCATGTCCGGGGTCTCGAGACCCGGGCGCGTGCGCACGAAGCCGTAGACCACGCCCGCGGTCAGCGCCAGCGCGCCGCGGCCGGTCGCGTAGTATTTCACCACCTCGCGCACCAGGTTCAGCCCGCGCGTGCGCTCGTTCAGCGTGACCGGCAGCTTCACGCGCCAGTTCATGCGCGGGGCGAAATGGTCGCCGTAGTTCTCGCCGACACCCTTCAGCTCGTGACGGACCTCGATACCGAGATTGCGCAGCAGCTCGGGCTGGCCGATGCCCGAGCGCTCCAGCAGCCCGGGCGACTGCACCGCGCCGCACGACACGATGACCTCGCGGTTGACCTGCGCCTCGAGCGGCATGCCGTGGACGCTGTAGGCGACGCCGACCGCGCGCTTGCCCTCGAGCAGCACGTTCAGGACCATCGCTTCGGTCTCGATCTTGAGATTGGGCCGATGGCGTACCGGGTCGAGGAAGGCGCGGGCCGTGGACTGCCGCTTGCCGTTCTTCATCGTGACCTGGAAGTAGCCGAATCCTTCCTGGTCGCCGTTGTTGTAGTCCTTGTTGCGCCGATAGCCGCTGGCCACCGCCGCGTCGATGAAGGCGTCGCAGAGCTCGTTGGTGTCGCACATGTCGGCGACGTTCAGCGGTCCGCCCTTGCCGCGCGAATCGTCACCGCCGCGCTCGAAGTTCTCCGATTTCTTGAAGTAGGGCAGCACCTGCGAGTAGGACCAGCCGCGATTGCCGAGCTGCCCCCACGTGTCGTAGTCCAGCGGCTGGCCGCGCACGTACAGCATGCCGTTGATCGAGCTCGACCCGCCTAGCGTGCGCCCGCGCGGACAGGGGATGCGCCGGCCAGCCATTCCCTCCTCCGCCTCCATCTCGAAGTTCCAGTTGAAGGACTTGTGGTTCAGGAGCCGGGTGAAGCCCGCCGGGATGTCGATCCACATCGACTTGTCACGCGGCCCGGCCTCGAGCAACAGCACCTTGACGTTCGGGTCCTCGGTCAGCCGGTTGGCCAGCACACAGCCCGCCGAGCCACCGCCCACGATCACATAGTCCCATTCGGCCATGATTCGTCCTGCCTCCCTGGGCAGCATTCTAGCGCAGATGACAGGAAACTTGATGCCCCGGCGCGATTTCGCGCAGCGGTGGCGATTCCACGCGGCAGCGCTCGACGGCGTAGGGGCATCGGGTATGGAAATGGCAGCCCGGCGGCGGCCGGACCGGGCTCGGCACATCGCCCTGCAGCACCTTCTTCTGCCGCCGGATCGACGGGTCGGGCACCGGCACGGCCGACAGCAGCGCCTCGGTATAGGGATGCTGGGGCCGTGTGAAGATGGAGCGGGTGTCGGCATACTCGACGATGCGGCCGAGATACATCACCGCGATGTGGTGGCTGATGTGCTCCACCACCGCAAGATTGTGCGAAATGAAGAGGTAGGAGAGCTGGCGCTCGCGCTGCAGGTCCTGCAGGAGGTTGATGACCTGCGCCTGGATCGACACGTCAAGCGCCGACACCGGCTCGTCGCCCACGATCAGCTTCGGCCCCAGTGCCAGGGCACGCGCGATGCCGATACGCTGTCGCTGCCCGCCGGAGAACTGGTGCGGAAAGTTCTTCATCTGCGCCGGCCGCAGCCCGACCCGCGCGAACAGGGCGGCGACCTGCTCCCCGCGCTCGCGCCCGTTGGCCACCCCATGCACCAGGAGCGGCTCGCCCACGATGTCGCCCGCCGTCATGCGCGGGTTCAGCGACGAGAACGGATCCTGGAAGATGATCTGCATCTGCCGCCGATAGGGGCGCATCTCCGGCTTGGAGAGGCCGGTGATCTCCGTCCCGCCGACCTTCACCGACCCCGACGTCGGTTCGATGAGGCGCATCACGGTCCGGCCGGCGGTGGTCTTGCCGCATCCGCTCTCGCCGACCAGTCCCAGCGTCTCGCCGACGCCGATCGAGAAGCTGACGCCGTCCACGGCATAGACCTGGCCGACCGTCCGTCGCAGCAGACCCTTGCGCACCGGAAAGTGCTTCTTGAGGTCCCTGACCTCGAGTACGGGCATGTTCGCGCCGTGGCCCGCGGTGTTAGCCATCGGTATGCCAGCAGGCCACCCAATGGCCCGTCCTCTTCTCTTCGTAGGCCGGCCGCTCGCGGCGGCAGAGGTCGTCGGCGCGGCCGCAGCGCGGCGCGAAGGCGCAGCCGGCCGGCAGGTCGAACAGCGGCGGCACGATGCCGGGAATCTCCTGCAGGCGCTCGGCGCGTCGGGCCTCCTCGCCGCGCATGAGGTCGAGCCGCGGTATCGAGGCCAGCAGGCCGGACGTATAGGGATGCATCGGCAGCGCGAAGAGCTCGCCGACATCGGCTTCCTCCACCTTGCGGCCGGCATACATGACGATCACGCGGTGCGCCGTCTCGGCGACCACGCCGAGGTCGTGGGTGATCAGGATCACCGCCGCGCCGAACTCGCGCTGCAGGTCGACGATCAGCTCCAGGATCTGCGCCTGGATGGTGACGTCGAGCGCCGTCGTCGGCTCGTCGGCGATCAGCACCTTGGGATTGCAGGCCAGTGCCATCGCGATCATGGCGCGCTGGCGCATGCCGCCGGAGAGCTGGTGCGGATACTCCTTGGCACGCTGCGCCGGCTCGGGAATGCGCACCAGGTCGAGCATCTCGACGGCACGCTTCAGCGCCGCCTTGCGGTCCATGTCGCGGTGCAGGATCAACGCTTCGGAGATCTGCCTGCCGATGGTCATGACGGGGTTGAGCGACGTCATCGGCTCCTGGAAGATCATCGAGATCTCGTTGCCGCGCACGTCGCGCATCTCCTCCTCGCTGATCTTGAGAAGGTCGCGCCCGGCCAGCCGCACGGCGCCAGACACGATACGGCCCGGCGGATCGGGGATCAGGCGCATCAGCGACAGGGCGGTCATGCTCTTGCCGCAGCCGGATTCGCCCACGATGGCGAGCGTCTCGCCCGAGCCGACATGGAAGTCGACGCCGTCGACCGCCTTGACGATGCCCTGCCGGGTATAGAACCAGGTACCGAGATCCTCGACTTCGAGAAGTACACTCATGAACGCTGTCTCGGATCGAAGATGTCGCGCAGCGCGTCGCCCAGCAGGTTGGTGCCGAACACGGTCAGGCTGATCGCCAGGCCCGGGAACACGACCAGCCACGGCGCGGTGCGCACGTATTCCGCGGCCGATTCCGAGAGCATGCGCCCCCAGGACGGGTATGGTTCGGGAACGCCCAGGCCCAGGAAGGAGAGTGACGCTTCGGTCAGGATAGCCGATCCCAACTGTGCCGTGGCGAGCACGATCAGCGGCGCCAGCGTGTTGGGCAGAACGTGGCGCACCGCGATGCGCACCTCGCCCATGCCCACGGCGCGGGCCGCCTCGACGAAGGGCTGCTCACGCAGCGACAGCGTACTGGAGCGGACGACACGGGCCACGTTGGGCACGAGGGCCACGGCGATGGCGATGATGGTGTTCTCCAGCGACGGTCCGAGCGATGCCGCCATGACCAGCGCCAGGACGAGAAGCGGCAGCGCCTGCATGATGTCCATCACGCGCTGCATGACGAGGTCGAACCAGCCGCCGATGAAGCCGCTGGACAGGCCTATGGCGATTCCGCCGAGGAAGCCCAGCAGCGTCGCCCCCGCCGCGACCGCCAGCGAAATGCGGGCGCCGTGGACAATGCGGCTGAACATGTCGCGCCCCATGAAGTCTGCGCCCAGCCAGTAGGTGGCGCCGGGCGCCGCCAGGGAGGACCGTGCATTGGTGGCGAGCGGATCGATCTGGGCGATGACATTGGCGAACACCGCGGTCAGGACGAAGACCAGGACGATGAAGCCGCCGACCGCGCCCAGCGGATAGCGCCGCGCCAGGAACGCCACCTGCCCCCAGAATCCCGAGACGTTGGCTCCGGCACGGGCGAGTTCGGCGTCATGATCGAAAACGGTCATGGTGCCTCAATCCGCATACTTGATGCGCGGGTCGAGCGCCACGTAGGCCATATCCACCAGGAAATTCACCACGACGACGATGAAGGCGATCAGCATCACCAGGTTCTGGACGATGGGATAGTCGCGCCACTGGATCGCCTCGACCAGGAAGCGTGCGACGCCCGGAATGTTGAACACCGTTTCCGTGACGATCAGGCCGCCGATTAGGAAGGCCGCCTCGATGCCGACGATGGTCACGACAGGCAGGAGAGCGTTGCGCAGCGCATGCTGGTAGTTGACCGACAGCTGCGACGCGCCCTTGGAGCGCGCGGTGCGAATGTAGTCCTGTCGCAGCACCTCCAGCATCGATGACCGCGTGAGCCGCATGATCAGGGCGGAGCTGCGGAAGCCGACCGCCGCCGCCGGAATGCTCAACAGCAGCACCTCGTCGATGAAGCTTCGTGGCTCGTTGGTATAGATCGGTATCATCCCGAACCACTGGACCGACGCCATGAGGATCAGGAGCGCCAGCCAGAAGGATGGCAAGGAAAGGCCGCTGAGGCTCACGACACGCAGGAAATAGTCGAGGCCGGTATTCTGGCGCACGGCGCTGATGACACCGAGAGGCACGCCGAGAATCACGGAATAGAAGAGCGCGAGGACGGCGAGCTTGGCGCTGACCGGGATGCGCGGGGCGATCTCCTCGAGCGCCGGCCGTTCGGAGACGTAGGCGAAACCCAGGTCGCCCTGCACCAATCCGCCGATCCAGTGGACATATTGCTCCAGGATCGGCCTGTCGATGCCGAGCTCGGCCGCGATCTGCGCCTTTTCCTTGTCGTCCACGATGCCGGCGGCATCGACGAGGATGTCGGTGATGTCGCCCGGCACCAGCCGCAGCAGGACGAAGATCAGCACCGACATGCCGAACAGCGTCAGCACCATCAGCAGGAAGCGGCGGATGAGATAGGCGCCCATCAGTTTGCGTCCACGCTGCCGTCGAATTCCTCTCCCGCACAGGCGGAAGAGAGCAGGAGAGGGAAAGCCGATGCGCGCGCCCTCTCCACCCGGCCTCTCCCCCGATCGGGAGAGAGGAGCATGGTGGGGCGCGACGGGCGGCGCGTCATGCGGCTAGCGGTCGAGCCAGACGTCTTCGAAGCGCCAGCCGTTGTAGATGCTGTTGTGCTGCAGCACGAGGCCCTTGAGCTGCGGCGTCCAGCAGGTGTTGGCGACGTTGTGGTTGAGAACCGGGCGGGCACCATCCTCGACCAGCTTCTTCTCGATCTCCCATACGATCTCCTGCCGCTTCTTGCGGTCGAGCTCGCCGGACTGCTTCTCGATGAGCGCATCGACTTCGGGATTCTTGTAGCCCGTGTAGTTGCGGTCCGAGGTCGAATGGAAGTTCTCGTAGAAGTTCGTGTCGGGATCATCGACCCCCAGCCCCGTGAGGTTCATGCCCACGGAGTAGTCCTTGCGCTGGATCTTGGTGTACCAGACCGTGGTGTCGATGGGCTCGAGTTCGGCCTCGATGAAGATCGACTTGAGCTGGTCGATCAGGATCACGGCCGGATCGCGATAGATGGCGATGTTGCGCGTCGAGACCTTGATCTTGAGCGGCTTGTCCTTGCTGTAGCCCAGCTTCTCCATGATCTGGCGCGCTTCGGCCCTGTTCTTCTCGATGTCGCTGCCATAGCCCGGCAGGGACTCGAGCTTGTCCTTTGGCATCCCCCAGAAACCGGCCGGCGGCGGCAGCAGCGAGGCGCCGATCAGGGCATGCCCCTGGAACAGGATGTCGTTGAACGCCTTCTTGTCGAGCGCCAGCACGAGGGCGCGACGCAGCTCGGCATTGTCGAAAGGCGGCGCATCGCGGTTGACCAGGATGTTGGCGTTGACGTTGGTGGGCCTGGCTTCGCAGACGGCGTCGGCCTTCTGCTCCTTGACGTCCTTGAGCATCGGGAAGGTCACGTCGGAGTCGAAAGTCATGTCGAACTCGCCGGCGACGAAGCCCAGCATGCGGGTGCTGCGATTGGGCACGATCTTCCAGTCGATGGCGTCGAGATAGGGACGCCCCTTCTTCCAGTAGTCGGGATTGCGCACGAGCTTGATCGCCTCGTTGCGCTTGAATTCGACGACCTTGAAGGGCCCGGTGCCGATGGGCTTGGAGCGCATGTCGCGGCCCTTGACGTGGCAGGCATAGACCGGCGAATAGCCCGCCGCGAGCATCGAGAGGAACGACGGCTGCGGCCGGTTCAGCACGAAGGTGACCTCCGTGTCGGAGCCCACGGTCACTTCCTTCAGGTTGCTGTACCAGACCTTGCGCGGATTCTTGCGCAGCATGTCCGACTTCTCGTCCTTTCCGGACAGCGCATCCCAGGTGCACTTGACGTCCTTCGCGGAGAACGGCTTGCCGTCATGCCACTTCACGCCGCTGCGCAACTTGAAGGTGAGTTTCGTCTGATCGGGGCTCCACGACCAGCTCTCGGCCAGATCCGGGACGATCTTGTCCGGGCTGTTGATCTTCTCCTTCGGGTCGAACATGACCAGGTTGTTGAACACGGCCATGAAGGGCTGGATCACCGAGATCGTCGCTTCTTCGTGGATCGAGGCGCTGGGTGGATTGTCCCGATGGGAAATCTTGAGAGTACCGCCTTGCTTCTGGGCGAAAGCCGGTGCCGAAGCCGCCATGAACGCAACGAGGGTTCCGGCGGCAAATGCCGTTCGAGTACGCATCAATTCCTCCCTAGGCCGCGCCGCTCACGTCGGCGCCGTTATCCCCGTGGCCGCGGAGGCTAGCACAACATCCGTGATCGCCAAGCGTTAATGCGCCGCGGTCACGTCTTCGACGGTCCCTTCAGCTCGATCTGATTCCCTTCCGGATCATGGAAATAGACCGACGGCCCTGTACCCTCTGCACCGTAGCGCTCGACCGTTTCGCCGACCGACGCACCGAGCGGCGCGAGACGTGCAACGATCGCGTCCCGGTCGAACGGCTCGATGCGGAAGCAGAGGTGGTCCATGTTGCCACCACCGGTGGAGCGCTTGGCCAGGACGAGATCGAGCATCGAAGCGCCGGCCCGCATCTGCACGAGGTTGAGGCGTTCCAGCGTACGCTCGACCTTGAAGCCCAGCGCCTGCTCGTAGAAGCGGATCATCGCCGGCAGATCGCGCACGCGCAGCACGACATGATCGATTCGTTCGACATGGAAAGTCATGGCGTCTAGCCTACGGGCAACAGGTTCCAGAGGGGGGAAGCATGGCTCATGCAATCAACGCCGCCAAGGCGCGGCTGCGCAACGGCGAGCTCTCCATCGGCATCGGCATCCGCCTCGTGCGCAACGTCGACATCATCAAGGTCATGAAGGCTGCCGGCTTCGACTGGCTGTTCCTCGATCTCGAGCACGGGTCGATGTCGATCGAAACCGCCTGCGAGATCTCCGTCGCGGCGCAGGATTCGGGCATCGCACCCATCGTCCGCGTGCCCTACGGCGAGCTTGCCATGGCGACGCGCGTCCTCGACGGCGGCGCGCTGGGCATCGTGATCCCCCATGTCGACACGGCCGAGGAAGCGCGCGAGATCGCAGACCGGCTGCGCTATCCGCCGCGGGGCCACCGCTCGGTGGGCGGCGGCCAGGCCCAGTTCGACTATGCCGCCCTGCCCCTTGGCGAGATGACCGAGAAGAGCGACGAGAACACGCTGATCACCGTGATGATCGAGACCCCCAAGGCGGTCGAGAACGCGGAAGCCATCGCCGCCGTGCCGGGAATCGACTGCCTGCTGGTCGGCTCCAGCGACCTGTCGATGGAGATGGGCATTCCCGGCCAGAACGGCCACGAGCGCATCCAGGCCGCCGTCGACAAGGTGGTGGCCGCCTGCCGCAAGCACGGGAAGTGGCCGGGCATGGGCGGCGCCTACAGCGAGGAGCTGCTGCAGCTCTACACCGGCAAGGGGATGAAGCTGATCCTGGCCGGCAACGACCTGCCCATGCTCACCGGCGCCGCCCGTGCCCACCAGGCCAAGGTGCGGGCCTTCCAGAAGTAGACATCGTGAAGGGGTGCACGGGCTCATACCCCAACCATCACAGATGTAATTACTAAAGTCAATTACAATAACTGTAGGACTTGCGCACGGTCCTGGCAAGGAAGTTACATTTTTGCGCTCCAGACCGGCCCCAAGGGCGAAACCGCTGCCTGCATTGCAGGCAGCGGCAACGGCTCACCGCTTGCCTTCGATCTCGATCTCGACGAGGTGCGGCTTGCCCGATCGGAAGGCGGCGGCCACCGCGGCCTGGATGTCCTCGGCCTTCGTCACGTGGGTGCCGGCGATGCCCATGCCCTTCGCCAGCTCGACGAAGCCAAGCGCCGGCCCGCTCAGGTCCATGTGCATGTAGGGCTTGTTCGACTTGACGTCGAACCGCGCGCGGTAGGCGTCGATATTGTGCTTGAGCACGCGGTACTCACGGTTGGCCAGGATGACGAACACGATCGGCAGGTCATGATGGGCCGCCGTCCACAGCGCCTGGATCGAGTACATCGACGAGCCGTCGCCCGAGACGCAGAGGATCGGCCGCTTCGGATCGGCCACCGCAACGCCGATCGCACCCGCCACGCCCTGGCCGATACCGCCGCCGCGGCCGCTGAAGTAGTCGCCCGCCCCCGAGAAGGTGAAGGTCTTGAACAGGTCGAGGTTGGCCGTGATGGTCTCGTCGACCACCACCACGTCGGCGGGCGACGCGGCGCGCAGCTCGGCCATCGCCCGCGGCATCGAGATCGGCATGCGCGTCCAGGCCTTCTGCACCCGCGCCTTCTGCGCCGCATCCTCGGCCTGCTTCTGCGCGCGGAAGGCATCCTGCCGCGCGCGCGCAGCGGCGCCGTTGATGCCGGTGGTCGTCTGCCACAGCGCCTCCAGCGCGGCATCGACGTCGGCGATCACGCCGGCATCGACCGCGAAGTTGTAGGCCATGCGCGGCGGCGCCGCTTCGATCTGCAGCACCTTGCAGCCCCGCGGGAAGGGGGAGCCCGGCGCGTACCAGACCTCCTCGAAGAACGGGCCGCCGACCAGCAGGACGAGGTCGTTGTCGGCGAACTGCTTGGCGACGCCCGGCGCATCGAAGGCCAGCGTGCCGCGATAGGCGGGATGATCGGTCGGGAACGCGTTGCGGCCGCGCAGCCCCTCGAACCAGACCGAAGCGCCGATGCGCTCGACCAGCTTCTCCAGCGTGCCGACGGCCCCCGCGCGCGCGATATCGTCGCCCGCCACGATGGTCGGATTGCGGGCAGCGATGATCAGCCGCGACATCGCCTCGATACCGGCCGGATCGGGACGGCTCGCGGTGTAGAGCTGTGCCGGCCGGCCGGCCGGCACGTTCGTCTCCTGCTCCATGACGTTGATCGGCAGCGCCACGAACACCGGCCCAGCCGGTGCGTCGTTCGCGATCTTGAAGGCGCGCTGCAGGATCGGTCCGAGCTCGTCGGCGCTCTCGACCTGCACGCTCCACTTGGTGACCGGCGCCGCCATGGCGGCGAGGTCGTGGCCCAGCACGGGATCGCGCAGGCGCAGCCGCGTGTCCTGCTGGCCCGCCGTCACGACCATGGGGGAGCTGTTCTTGAGCGCACCGTAGATCATGCCGATGGCATTGCCGAGGCCGGGCGCCACATGCAGGTTCACGAAGGCCGTCTTGCCGCTGGCCTGCGCATAGAAGTTCGCCGCCCCCACGGCGACGCCCTCGTGCAGGTGCACGATGTACTGGAGCTGCGGATAGTCGAGCAGCGAATCGAGCAGCGGGCTCTCGGTCGTGCCGGGATTGCCGAAGATGCGATCGACGCCATGGGCCAGCAGCGTCTCCATGAATACCTGACGACCACGCATGTGCTCTTCCTCCTCAGATTCCTTGTTTGGCCCGCAGCGCATCGAGCGCGCGGTCGACGAAACCCAGCCGATCCTGGCCCCAGTAGCGTACCCCTTCGACGATGAAGGTCGGCGCACCGAAGACGCCTTCGGCCTCGGCCTCGCGCGTATGGTCGCGATAGGCCTGCTGCACCGCCTCGCTGGTCTCGGCCGCGTGCAGGGCACGGCCGTCCATGCCGTTCTCCTCGGCCACGCGGATGCGCACCTCGGCCGACGCCGTGTCGCGATCCTCGGCCCACAGGGCACGCAGCAGCGCATGGCTCAGGCGGAAGGCGTCGAGCCCGCGCTGCTGGGCCGCGATCACCATCCAGCCCGGGCGCTTGTTCCAGTCGGGATCGGTCACTTTCTCGGGGTAGAATCTCGGCTTGAGCTGCAGCGGCATCTGCAGGTAGCGCCGCCAGCGGTCGAGTTCCTCCTCGTGATAGGAGCGCCGCGCCGGCGGCCGGGTCCGCAGCGGCACGCCGCCCGTGCGCGGCACGATCTCCTGGAAGTCGAACGGCTTCAGCACCAGCCGCACCTTGTGGCGACGCACCACGTCCTCGAGCTGCGGCCCCATGAAATAGGCCCACGGCGAAGACAGGCTGTAGAAGCACGGCAGTTCAATCATGTCCTCGTCCCCGCCGCGCGTCCCTGCTATGGGAGGCGGCAGAGGGTGAGAAGCACGGTATGGACGGTCTTGTCGAGCGCCAATCCGAAGGCCTGGATGCGTTGGAGAAGGTCGCGCGCCACGACCTCGCCCGCCTGAACTTTCCGCCGGCCAACTGGGTGCCCGAGCGCATCGGACCGGACGGCCGCCGCGTCCTCGACGTGCTGGTGGTCGGCGCCGGCATGTGCGGCCAGACGGCGGGCTTCGGCCTGCTGCGCGAAGGCATCCGCAACATCCGCGTCATCGAGCGCGCCGCACACGGCCGCGAAGGGCCGTGGAACACCACGGCGCGCATGCCGATCCTGCGCTCGCCCAAGCATCTGACCGGACCCGACCTCGGCATACCGTCCCTCACCTTCCGCGCCTGGTACGAAGCGCAGCACGGCATCGAGGGTTGGGAAAGCCTCTACAAGATCGCGCGTCTCGACTGGCTGGCCTACCTGCTCTGGGTGCGCAAGGTCGTGGGCCTGCAGGTCGAGAACGGCATCGAGCTGCTTCGCATCGAGCCCGCAGGCGACGTCCTTGCCGCCCACCTGTCGACCGGCGAAGTCGTGCAGACGCGCCGGATCGTCCTGGCCAACGGCCGCGACGGCTCGGGCGGCTTCCGCTGGCCGCGCTTCCCCTCCTTCGATCCCGATTCCGCCGCGCGGCACGGCCGCGCCTTCCACACGCTGGAGGAGATCGACTTCACGGCGCTGGCCGGCAGGCGCGTCGGCGTGCTGGGCGTGCTGGCGACGGCCATCGACAATGCCGCGACGGCGCTGGAGGCAGGCGCACGCGAGGCGATCTGCTATGCCCGCCGGCCGCACCTGCCGCAGGTGAACAAGTCCAAGGGCATCTCCTTCCCCGGCTTCCAGCGCGGCCAGGGCATGCTGGACGATGACTGGCGCTGGAAGATCTACACCTACCTGCTGGCCGCCGGGTCGCCGCCGCCGCATGAATCGGTGCTGCGCGTGCAGAAGCTGCCGGGCTTCTCCTTCCGCTTCGCGGAGCCCTGGACCGACGTGGTCGTCGAGCGGGATGGCGTCACGGTGAAGACGACGAAAGCCACCGAGCGCTTCGACGCGGTGCTGTTCGGCACGGGCTTCGATGTCGACCTGCGGCGCCGCCGCGAGCTTGGGCCCTTCGTCGACAACGTGAAGCTCTGGGGCGACGTGCGGCCGCCGGCCGAGGCGCAGGCGAACGCGGAGGCGGCGCTCTATCCCTATCTCGGCGGCGGCTTCGAGCTGCTGGAGAAGGAGCCCGGCCGCACGCCTCTGCTGGGCGGCATCCACCTGTTCAACTGGGGCAGCATCCTGAGCCAGGGGGCGCTGGCCGGCGACATCCCCGGCATCTTCTTCGGGGCGACGCGGCTCGCCCAGGCGATCTCGCACGCGCTGTTCCGCGAGGATGTCGCGCAGCACGTCCAGAACATGGTCGATCTGGAGGACCCCGAACTCGCCCCTACGGACTACTTCGTGCCCCGCGACAAGCGCGCGGGGACGCTTTAGTACTTCCTGCACTTCCGGATGGCGGGCGAGTCGCGCGCGATCCCAAGGACAACAGAGGAAGCGCATGGCCATGCGGGCGGACTATGTCGTCGTGGGTGCCGGCTCGGCGGGCTGCACGGTCGCGGCGCGGCTGTCGGAGACGGGCGCGTCGGTGATCCTGCTGGAGGCCGGTCCCAGCGACTGGCATCCCATGATCCACATACCGGCAGGCATGCGCTCGCTGATCCGCAATCCGCTGGTCAACTGGAACTACACGACCGAGCCCGAACCCGGCACAGGCGACCGACGCATGGACTGGCCGCGCGGCCGCACGCTGGGCGGCTCCAGCTCGATCAACGGCATGCTCTATGTCCGCGGCGCGCCGGCTGATTTCGACGGCTGGGCGCAGATGGGCTGTCGCGGCTGGAGCTGGGACGATGTCCTGCCCTACTTCAGGAAGTCCGAGCACTACGTGCAGGGCGGCGACCCCGAGCTGCGCGGACGCGGCGGCCCGCTGAAGGTCGAGGACTACCGCACCATCCTGCCGCTGACGCATCGCTTCGTCGAAGCGGCGCAGCAGGCCGGCTTCCGCTTCAACCCGGACCTCAACGGCCGGCAGCGCGACGGCGTCGGCTATTCCCAGATGACGCGGCGCGGCCGGCTGCGCGGCTCGACGGCACAGACGTATCTTCGCGAAGCTCGGCGGCGCCCCAACCTGCGCATCGAGACCGACGCCCAGGGCGGGCGCCTGCTGTTCGACGGCCGGCGCTGCGTCGGCGTGACCTTCCAGCGGGGCGGCAACCTCACCGAGGTGCGCGCGGGCCGCGAGGTCATCGTGTCGGGCGGCGCGGTCAACTCCCCGCACATCCTGCAGATCTCCGGCATCGGCCCGGCCGCGCACCTGCAGGCGCTGGGCATCCCCGTCGTGCACGACCTCCCCGGCGTCGGCGCCAACCTGATCGACCACTACGTCATCCGCGTCGTGCATCGCGTGAAGGGCACGCCGACGGTGAACGAGATCGCGCGCTGGCCGCGCGTGCTCCCGGAGATCGTGCGCTTTGCGCTCACCGGCCGCGGCGCCCTGACCTTCGGTGTGACCACCGCCCAGGTGTTCTGCGACAGCCGCGAGGGGCTGGCCTCGCCCGACCTGCAGCTCCTGTTCACGCCCGGCAGCACGCACCCGCTGAAGTTCGGCCAGCTCGACGAGCGGCCCGGCATGAGCTGCGTGGTCTGCGTCGTGAAGCCGGACAGCCGCGGCACCATCATGGCCGCATCGGCCGATCCCTTCGCGCGCCCGGCCATCAAGCCCAACTATCTCAGCACGCGCACCGACGAGCTGGCGCTGCTGAGCGGCACGCGCCACGTCCGGCGCATCTTCGCATCACCGGCCCTGCAGCAGCACAGCGCCGGCGAGATCCAGCCAGGTCCCGACCTGCAGAGCGACGCCGACCTGCTGGCCTACGCCCGCCGCGCCGGCAACACGCTGTACCATCCCGTCGGCACCTGCCGCATGGGCGAGGATCCGCGGGCGGTGGTCGATTCGCGGCTGCGCGTGCACGGCATCGAGGGCCTGCGCGTGATCGACGCCTCCGTGATGCCGACCCTGACCACCGGCAACACCAACGCCCCCACGATCATGATCGGGGAGAAAGGCGCGGCCATGATCGCGGAGGATGCGCGGACGTAGGTTCCGTATCGTCATCCCGACCGGAGCGCAGCGGAGCGGAGGGATCTTCTCTCCACAAGCAGCCGCCGGATCGTCGAGGCAAGGTCCCTCCGCGCGGCCCTGCGGGCCTTGGTCGGGACGACAGTGGGTTGGAGGTCACCCGCGGCGGGCGGCCTCGATGGCGGCGACGTCGATCTTCTTCATGTCCATCATCGCTTCGAACGCGCGTCTCGCCTCGTCGCCGCCGACCGCCAGCGCCTCCGTCAGTACGCGCGGGGTGATCTGCCAGGAGATGCCCCATCTGTCCTTGCACCAGCCGCAGGCGCTCTCCTGTCCGCCATTGCCGACGATGGCGTTCCAGTAGCGATCCGTCTCCTCCTGGTCATCCGTGGCGATCTGGAACGAGAAGGCTTCGTTGTGCTTGAAGGCGGGACCGCCGTTCAGGCCGAGACACGGGATTCCCGCGACCGTGAACTCGACCGTCAGCACGTCGCCCTTCTTGCCCGACGGAAAGTCGCTGGGCGCCCGATGGACGGCGCGCACGGCGCTGTCGGGAAAGACCTCGGCGTAGAAGCGGGCAGCGGCCTCTGCATCCTTGTCGTACCAGAGGCAGATGGTGTTCTTTGCCATCAAGGATCCTTTCGCTGAAGTCATTCGAGTTGGGCAGCTCAGCCGCAATTCTCAAGCCCTAGCCGAACACGCGCGGCCTGAGCCCGGCATGGAACCAGGTGATCATCGAATAGATGTCGTAGACCGGCAGGCCGATGGCCTCCCGCAGCGCCGCGGCGTAGGGCGGCATGTTGGTGCATTCGAGCACGATCGCGCCCACCTCGGGATGGCGGGCGACGAGGTCCCGTCCTGCCTCGACGATGTCGAAGCGGGCGAGGTCGATGTCGAGATCCTGCTTCTCGCCCCGGATCAGGACGCGGAAGAACTCGCGGCCGCCCTCGGTGCCGGCGATCGGCGTGTCGGCCGGGACACCTGCGCCCTCCAGATGGGCTGGCGTGAGGCTGCCGGCACTCACCGTGACGACGCCGACGCGCCGGCCCGGCGGCAGCGTGGCCTGCACCCAGGGCACCTGCATCAGCGCCGAGGTCGCGACCGGCACGCCGACCGCCGCCGCGATCTCCTTCTGGAAGATCGACAGGAACCCGCAGTTGGTGGTGATCGCCTCGGCACCCAGGTCGACCAAGTCCGCCGCCGCGGCGACGAAATCCTGCAGCAAGCCCCTCGCGCCCTGCAGCACGACACGTTCGGGGCTGGCGCCGCGCACGATGCGATAGAGCACGGGGAAGGGCCAGGTCGTGCCGTTGCCCATGTCGCCGGGGATGCGCGGGAAGCGCGCCTCCAGCATCAGGATGCCGAGCGGCGCACCGTAGATCGCCTTGCCGCCTCGCGCGACGGTTGCCCCCGTCATCAGTCGATCCTGGCGCCGACGGCCTTCACGGTCTCGGCCCATTTCGCGCGGTCGCGGGCCACCGTCGCCTTGAACTGCGCCAGCGTCTCGTAGCGCGGCGTGTTGCCGAGCTCGATGAGTTTCCGGTTGACCTCCGGGTCCTCGATAGCGGTCTTGACCGCCGCGTTCATCTTCTCGGCGATCGCGGGGTCCAACCCCTTGGGCGCGAAGATGCCGAACCAGATGTAGCTCTCGTAGCCAGGCATGCCCTGCTCGGCGATGGTCGGCAGGTCAGGCATGGCACCGACGCGCCTGGCCGTCGTGACGCCCAGCAGCCGCACCTTGCCGGCCTTGGCGTGCTGCATCATCGCCTGCAGCAGCGCGAACACGCAGCAGGTCTCGCCCTTCAGCACCGAGTTGGTGGCGTCCGGGCCGCCCTTGTAGGGCACATGCTCCATCTGCAGCCCGGCCTGGGCGTTGAAGGCAGCGAAAGCGAGATGCGTTCCCGTGCCATTGCCCGTCGAGGCGTAGCTGTACTTGCCGGGTGCGGCCTTCACCTTGGCGATGAAGTCCTGCACGTCCCGCGCGTCGATGACCTGCGGATTGATCGCCAGCACGTTCGGGACGTCGACGATGGGGGCGATCGGCGTGAAGTCCTTCTCCACGTCGAACGGCAGCCTGCTGTACAGCGCGGCGTTGACGCCGTGCGTCGCGGCCGTGCCGAGGAGAAACGTGTATCCGTCGGCCTTGGCTTTGGCGACGGTCTCGGAGGCGAGATTGCCCCCGGCGCCGCTCTTGTAGTCGATGACCAGGCGCTGGCCGAGCGACGTCTCGAGCGAGGGCTGGAGGAGCCGCCCGATGACGTCGACTCCCGATCCCGCCGGGAAGCCCATGTAGAGCGTGATGGGCCGCGCCGGCCATTCCTGGGCCTGCAAAGAGGCCGCAGAGAGGAAAAGCGCGGCAAGAGAGCCCAGCAGGGCTTTCAACATGGTCGTCTCCCAATGAGCGCCGGATTGACTGCTATGCTGGGCCAAGCAAGGGAGAAATACCATGGGTTACATGACCGAGGAGCGCCGGCTGATCCAGGAGACGGCCCGCGCCTTCGCCATGAACGAAGTCCTGCCGGTCGCCAACAAGCTCGACCCGGAGAAGGGCGACATCCCCGCCGAGCTGATCCGGAAGCTGGCCGACATGGGCTATTTCGGCATCGTCATCCCCGAGGAATATGGCGGGCTGGGACTGGGCGTGTTCGAGTACTGCCTGATCACTGAGGAGCTGGCGCGCGCCTGGATGAGCGTCGCGTCGATCATCGCGCGCGGCAACGGGCTCAGCGCCGGGCGCGGGATGACGGAGCAACAGCGCGCCGTCTTCCTGCCGCGGGCGGCCCGCGGCGAGTTCCTGGGCGCCGCGGCGATGTCGGAACCCAATGTCGGCTCCGACCTCGGCAGCATCTCCTGCCGCGCCCGGCGCGACGGCGACGGCTGGGTGATCAACGGCAACAAGTACTGGTGCACCTTCGCCGACGGCGCCGACTACATCATGCTGGTGGCCCGCACCTCCGATCCGCCCGATCCCAGGCGCAAGCATGTCGGCCTGTCGTCCTTCCTGATCGAGAAGCCGCGCGGCACGCTGCCCCCCGGCGTGAAGGGCGCGCCCATCCCCAAGATCGGCTATTTCGGCTGGAAGACCTGGGAACTGGCCTTCGACGACTGCCGCCTGCCCGGCTCGGCGCTGATCGGCGAGGAGGGCCGCGCCTTCTACTACATCTCGGCCGGGCTCGAGCGGGCGCGCGCCCACACGGCGGCGCGCTCGATCGGGCTGGCGCGCGGCGCGCTGGAGGACGCCACGGCCTACGCCCAGGAGCGCCGCCAGTTCGGCCAGGCGATCGGCGACTTCCAGAACACCCGTTTCCGGCTGGCGCGCATGGCGACCGACATCGAGGCGGCGCGTCAGCTCATGTACTTCGTGTGCGACGAGATCGACCAGAAGCGACGCTGCGACAAGGAGGCTGCCATGGTGAAGCTGTTCGCCTCCGAGATGGCGGAACGCGTCACGTCCGAGGCGCTGCAGGTGTTCGGCGGCGCCGGCTACACGACATTGCACGCCGTCGAGCGTTACTGGCGCGATGCACGGCTGACCAAGATCTTCGAGGGCACGTCGGAGATCCAGCAGCGCATCATCTCCGATCATCTGCTGGGCAAGACGAAGGACCGTGGAGGGGCAGTCTAGCATGGAGCTCGAGGGGTCGACCTCCCATGTCGTGCGGGGCGTGTTGCTGGTCGGTGCGACGGGCGTGATCCAGGTCATCGCACAGCTCGCGCTCAGCAGTACCTTGCGGCTGCTGCCGTCGCCGCCGCAGTCGCGCTATCCGACCTTCTACATGCTGACCCACAGCGTCACCGCCGTCGTCATCCTGCTGATCGGCCACGTGCTGCAGGTCATGATGTGGGCGGCGCTGTACTACGACGCCTGGGGCGAATTCGGGACCTTCGGCAACGCGCTCTATTTCTCGCTGGCGAGCTTCACCACGCTGGGCGCCAATGACCTCACCCTCCCGTCGTCGCACCGTCTCGTCGGCGCCTTCGAGTCGGCCGCCGGCATGATGATGTTCGGCTGGTCGACAGCGCTCCTGGTCTCGGTCGTGCAGCGCGCCGACCGACGTCCGCCATCCTGAACCGGCGGCGCTCGCCGGAAGGGACCTACAGGACCCGCAGGAATTGCACCAGATCCTGCTTCTCCTGGTCGGTGAGCTTGGTGCCCAGCACCAGGTTGAAGAACTCGACCGTGTCCTCCAGGGTCAACAGCCGGCCGTCATGCAGGTAGGGCGGTGAATCCTTGATGCCGCGCAGCGGGAAGGTCTTGATCGGACCGTCGGCGCTGGCGAACCGGCCGTTGATCATCTGCGGCTTGTAGAAGCGCTCGACCTGCAGGTTGTGCATGAGGTTGTCGGTGTAGAAGGGCGGCGCATGGCAGACCGAACATTGGCCCTTGCCGAAGAACACCTCCTGGCCGCGCAGCTCGGCGGCCGTTGCCTTCGAGGGGTCGAGCTTGCCCAGCAGGTCGAGCTTGGGCGCCGGCGGGAAGTCGAGCAGCGCCTGGAACTCGCCCATGAAATGGACCTGGCTGCCGCGCTCCAGCACGTTGACACCCTTCTTGGTCGCGATCACCGGATCGCCGTCGAAATAGGCGGCGCGCTGCTCGAACTCTGTGAAGTCTTCGACCGTCTTGAGCGCCCGCTGCGAACCGAACAGGCGCTGGATGTTGACGCCGCGCAGCGCCGGCGTGTCGATGCGATGGCGGAACGGCTGCGGACGGATGTCGCCGACCAGATGCGTCGCTCCGTTGGTATGCCCATTGGCGTGGCAGTCGAGGCAAGCGACGCCACGGCTCGCCTTCTCTGTCCGGCGATCCTCGGTCTGGTTGAACTGCTGCTGCGGGAAGGGGGTCACCAGCAGGCGCAGCCCTTCGAGCTGCTTGGGATTGAGGATGCCGTTGAACAGTTCGAAGTAGTTGTCGATGGTCACGAGCTTGCCCTGCGAGACGTCGCCCAGGTCGGGCCGCGTCGTCAGGAAGATGGGTGCCGGAAACTCCGGCAGCACATGGTCGGGCAGGTCGAACTCGAGATCGAAGCGCGTCAGGTCGCGCCCCTCCTGCTGCCTGATCTCCTCGATCTCGAACTTCGGAAACACCATGCCGCCTTCCGCGTGGTTGGGATGCGGCAGAGGCAGGAAGCCCTTGGGGAAGAGATCGCGGTCGCGGATCTCGCCGGCGCCCAGGCTCGCGAGCTGAGCCCAGCTCGTGCCGGGCGGCAGCTTCGCGCGCACTCCCTGCTGGACAGGCTTGCCACGGGTCATGGCGACCCCGGGTGCCGGCCGGTCGGCAAGATCGTAGCGCTCGGCGAGAAGACCGGCCTGCCGCTGCTGGATCGCAGGCTGCGCGGCCCTCATGCGCGCCATCGTCTCGGCGAAGGGGGTGGTGATATCGACCGGCATGTAGCTGGAGGCGCCGCGTGACGGCGGCGGCGGTTGCTGGGCGTGAGCGACCGCAAACGTGACGGCGGCGGCGACGGCCGACAGGCCGATCCACTGGATGGCGGGAATCGACGGGCTCATGGCGTTCCTCGCAACGGGAACCGCCCTGCCCCCGGTTGCAACGCTAGCCGGATGGACCCGCGGGTTCAAGCATGTGCAAGGATGGCGACTGGCGGAAAGCGCATGGGCATGTCGTGTTCACCGACCGAAGAGCGCCTGGCGCATGCCGGACCAGAAGCCGGGCCCCGGCTCCGAGTGGCTGTGGGCGGACATGCGGCGATAGATGTCACGCAGCGGGCGGCGGTGCTCGGACTTGCGCAGCTGGGCGCCGGCCTCGCCCGGCTCGAGCACCAGTTCGCGCGTGTGGAACGCCTCCAGCCCGGGCCGATGGCCGATGCTGACGACCGCCGTATCGGGCAGCTCCTCGGCCAGCAGGCGCATGACGTTGGCCTGGCCGGCATCGTCGAGAGCCGAGGTCGCCTCGTCCATGAACACCCAGGCCGGACGATGGATCAGGACGCGGGCGAAGGCCACGCGCTGCTGCTCGCCGCCCGACAGGATGTGGTCCCAGTGCTGGTCCTCGTCGAGTCGGCCACGCAGATGGTCGAGGCCGACCTTGTGCAGGGCATCGCGCAGCCGGTCGTCATCGATCCCGTCGGGCTTCTCAGGATAGAGCAGCACCTCGCGCAGCGTCCCCAACGGGAAGTACGGCTTCTGCGGCATGAAGGCGATGCTGCCGCGCGGCAGCTCGACCGAGCCCCGTCCCCACGGCCAGACGCCGGCGATGGCGCGCATGATCGTGCTCTTGCCGCTGCCCGACCGGCCGCGGATCAGCACCCGCTCGCCGGGCAGGATCTCGACCTCCGCCTCAGAGACCAGCGCCTCGCCATCCGGCCGTGACAGGCCAACTTCGCGCAGCACGAGCCGATCGGAATCGCCCGGCACGACCTCGATGTGCTCGCCATGCGGCGCCTCGATCGTCTCCTCCAGGCTGTGCAAAGCCTCGTGCAGATGGACGACGCGGTCGGTCGAGGCACGCCACTCGGCGAAGCGCGGGAAGTTGTCGATCAGCCAGGACAGCGCCCACTGGACGTTCGAGAAGGCCTGCGCGGTCTGCATCAGCCCGCCGAGCTGCAGGTCGCCGCCCAGGTAGCGCGGCAAGGCCACGATCAGCGGCACGATCGGCGCGAGATAGGCAAGCGAGCTGGTGAGCAGCGCGAGGCTGCCCTGTCCCCGGGTCTGGACATGCCAGGCGCCGCGCAGGTCGACCATCGCGCCCTGCAGCCGGGTACGTTCGTCCGCCTCGCCGTGCATCAGGGCGATGCCTTCCGCGTTCTCGCGGGCACGGATCAGCACCGATCGCAGGTCGGCCTCGCGGCCCTGGCGCATGTTGCCCGCCTCGATCAGCCCGCGGCCCAGCGCATAGGTCAGGATCGAGCCGAACAGCGCGTAGAGCACCGCCGCCCAGACCATGTAGCCCGGCAGCTCGAAGGCCAGGCCGCCGATGCTGATCGGCAGGGATCCCGAGAGGACCCACAGCACGCTGAGGAAGGTGAAGAGCTGCAGCACGCACTGCAGGATGCTCTGGGCGAACTCGACCGCGAGCTCGGTCGAGACGCGGATGTCCTCGGCGATGCGGCCGTCCGGATTGTCGCACTCCTCGGCGAGGAGGCCGAGCTGGTACTGCCGCCCCTCGTGCAGCCAGCGCCGCGTCGTGACGTGGGTGAGCCAGGTGCGCCAGTTGATCTGCAGGCGCCGCCGGATGTTCAGATGGATGGCGACCGACACGCCCGCCGTCACGACGATGGCGGCCAGGATGTAGAGCTGCTCGGCCAGGGCCGTGGTGTCGCGTTGCTCCAGCGCATTGAAGAAGTCGCGGTTCCAGATGTTCAGCCAGAGCGCGACGGCGACATTGACGATCCCGAAGACGATCATGCCGCCGGTCAGGGACCAGGCGACCAGACGATATCCCGGCGCGGTCCAGTAGCCGCAAGCGATGGCGGCGAAGGCCTTCAGCGTACTGTGCGGAGTCGTCAACTCAGTCGCGGAAGCTGGGATCGATGCGATCGAGCTTCCTGAGCAGCGCCGGCCAGTCGAGCACGCCGAAAGGCCGGCGGACATGCGGCTGGTAGTTCAGGTAGGTCGCCTCGACGACGTCGGCCGGGACGTCGATCAGCTTGGTGTTGCACGACATCGCCGCGATCTGCGTCTTGCAGGAGAGCTCCAGGCGATGCATGGCATTGAACGCCTCGGGGATCGTGGCGCCCGTGGTGAGCAGCCCGTGGTTGCGCAGGATCAGGGCGTTGTTGTCGCCCAGGCTGCCGACCAGGGCCTCGCGCTCGGCAAGATCGAGCACCACGCCGTTGAAGTCGTGATAGCCGATCTTCGCGAAGCGCATCGAGGTCTGGGTGTTGGCCAGAAGGCCGCATTCCATGGTCGACACCGCCATGCCCGCCCAGGTGTGGGTATGGATGACGCAATGGACGTCCGGCTTGGCCATGTGGATGGCGCTATGGATGACGAAGCCCGCGCGGTTGACGCCGTACTCCAGGCTGCCGAAGTCGGGCTTGGACAGGATGTTGCCCTCATGGTCGATCTTGAGCAGGCTCGAGGCCGTGATCTCCTCGTAGAGCAGGCCGTAGGCATTGATCAGGAAGGCGTCCGGCTCGCCGGGCACGCGCACCGAGATGTGGTTCGCGATCAGGTCGGACATGCCGTAGAGGTCTATCAGGCGATAGCAGGCAGCCAGGTCGACACGGGCCTGCCATTCCTCCGGCGACACGTTCGACCGGAGGCTGGCGACGGTCGACGTCTTGAGGGCGTGCACGGTCATGGAAAGGCTCGCGGCTGGGTGGCGGTTGTGGAAGCGTACCGCCGCCGCCCTCAACCGTCCATCGGCCGGTCAGGCCACGCCGCGTCCTGCGAGATAGGCGCCCAGCGCCAGCAGCCCACCGAGAAACCACCATCGGAAGGCCCTGGGTGACAGGCGGGCGCGGATCGCCTGGGCGAGCCACATCCCCGCCAGGGCAGCTGCCACGCCAAGGGCGGACGGCAGCAGATCGGCCGGCGAGATCGCCTCGAGGCTCGCGAGCGCGAGCGCGAGCGCCAGGGTCGAGACGGTGAAGGACAGGCCCAGCGCCTGCACCAGTTCGTCCTTCTCCAGCCCGATCGCCTGCAGATAGGGCACGGCGGGAAGGACGAAAACCCCGGTGGCTGCCGTGATGCCGCCGGTCGCGAGGCCGGCCGCCGGCCCGAGCCAAGGCTCGGCCCGGCGCGGCAGGACGAGCGTCGGCGCGGCCATGCCCAACAGCGCATAGGCGATCAGGGCGATGCCCAGGGCAAGGAGGCCGTAGCGGCCGCCGATGCCCGACAGCAGCGTGGCGCCCAGCCAGGTGCCGAGGAAGGCCGCGAGATTGAGCGGCCACAGGCGGCGGATCAGGCTTCGCAGATCCGGACCACCGAGCATCTGCCAGACGTTGGTGACCAGGGACGGCAGGACCAGCAGCACCGCGGCCTGGGTCGGCGACATCGCGATGGCGAGCAGGCCCATCGCGACCGTCGGCAGGCCGAGGCCGAGGACGCCTTTCGTGAAGCCGGCGAGCACGAACACCGTGGCGATGAAGGCGAGGGCGGACAGCGTCATCGTCCGACCTTGGCTGGCGGCCTCGCATGGCACAATGTGGAGGATACGGAGTCTGTCTTCGGATTCCACGGAGGCAGCCGATGCGTTTCGATCTCACCGATCTCCGCCTGTTCCGCCACGTCGTGGAAAGCGGCAGCATCACCCACGGCGCCGAGCGCGCGCATCTCGCGCTGGCCTCGGCCAGCGCCCGCATCCGCGGCATGAGGCTGCCCTCGACATGCCGCTGCTGACGCGCGGGCGGCGCGGCGTACAGCCGACCGCCGCCGGCCGCAGCCTGCTCGACCATGCGCGGGTGGTGCTGCAGCAGGTCGACACCATGCATGGCGAACTCGGTGCCTATGCGCGCGGCCTGAAGGGCAGCGTGCGCCTGCTCGCCAACACGTCGGCGATCTCCGAGCACCTGCCTCCCCTCCTCGCCGCGTTCCTCGCCGCCAACCCCACCATCGACCTCGACATCGAGGACCGCGAGAGCCCGACGATCGGGCGCGCCGTCGCGGCCGGCGAGGCCGATATCGGGATCGCCGCGCAGGCCGCTCTCGGCGCCGGGCTGGAGACCCACCCCTTCCGGGCCGACCGGCTGGTGCTGGCGGTCCCCGGCGGCCATCGACTGGCACGGCAGCGCAAGGTCGCGTTCGGCACGCTGCTGGATCTCGACTTCGTCGGCCTGCCGCGCGGCACGGCGTTGGACGAGCATGTCGCGCTCCAGGCCGCGCGCCTCGGCCGCACGCTGCGCCTGCGCGTCCGGGCGAGCAGCCTCGATGCGGTGTGCGCCATGGTGGCGGCCGGCGTTGGGGTCGCCGTCGTCCCCGAGGCGACGGCGCGCCGGCAGCGGCGCGGGCTGCCGATCGGCATCGTCGGCCTCGCCGAGCCCTGGGCGCTGCGCCAGCTCATGCTCTGCGTGCGCGAATCACGTCGCCTGCCGCGTCCCGCCCGCCGCCTGTTCGATGCTCTGCGGGATGTTTGAAGCCTTCCGCCCCTAGGGCTTGCGGGCCGGCTTGGAGTCGAGGGCGATCGGATAGGCGGTGGTCGACTTGATGCGCTCCATCGAGAAGCGCGAGGTCACGTTCTTGAGCGGCATGGTGTCGATCAGCTTCTTGTAGAACGTGTCGTAGGCCTGCATGTCGGGCACCGCCACGCGCAGCATGTAGTCGATGTCGCCGGCCATGCGGTGGAACTCCATGACCTCGGGCATCGCGGTGACGGTCTGCGCGAACCTGGCGAGCCAGGTGGAGGAATGATCACCCGTCTCGATGGAGACGAAGACCGTCAACCCCATGCCGACCGATTCGGGGGAGATGATCGCGACGCGCTTCTGGATGACGCCGGTCTTCTCCAGCCGCTGGATGCGCTTCCAGCAGGGGCTTTGAGACAGGCCTACGCGATATGCGATCTGGGCCAGCGACAGGCTGGCATCCTCCTGCAGGAGGGCCACGATCTTCTTGTCGATCGCATCCATGGTCAGGTCATCCGAAAGGGGGGCGCAGCGCGACAGAGCACTGTCGAATGCCACGCGGGAATTCTCAATGGAAAGCTTCAGAATGCCTGGGAGTCGAAATGCACCGGTCGTCCCAGCCTCGCGCTCAGCGTGTCGGCCAGACCGTCGACGTCGCCATCGAGCAGGCCTGCGAAGCTCGCCAGGCGCGGATCGGCATCCTCGAACCACGAGAGCCGACAGCTTCCGTCGCGACAGACCAGCGTACCCACCACGCGTCCGTCGACCATGACGGTCCATAGCGCGGGTTCATCGGCCAGGATCAGACGCATGGCTCCGCGGGTGGCGCGCGCGACGAGCTGGTTGGCGAGGCTCGACATCCGCAGACTGTAGGGTCCTCCTGCGGCAGGGGCAACGAAACGAGCCGCCTAATAATCTGCCGCCGGCAGGACGATCCTTCGCCTGCGGTCGCAGCCAGGAAAGGATTTTCCCCTCGCCGGCCGCCAGTCCTTCCCGCTTCAGGGTCTCACTGCCGGCGCCTCCGAGGCCATGCCGCGCGCCCGGTCCATCAGGTAGATCTCGAGGGCGACATATTCCGACGCGTCGTAGGCATAGGGCTCGGCGCGGATGCCGATCAGGCAGTTGCGCAGCCGCCGCCTGAGCGATCCCAGCCCCTGCCATTCGAGGCGATAGATCGGATAGCCGGTGGGATGCGCCTGCGGGATCGTGATGCCCGCGAGCTTGCGGCCGGCATTGTCGTCATGGCACAGGGCGCAGCTGAGGTTGAGCTGCCCCTGGCGTGTCCGGTAGAGCGCCTCGCCCTGCGCGCGGGCCGGCGCCAGCCGCGGATCGTCCGGTGGCGCGATCGGCTGACCGCGCGACTGCAGCGCGACGAAGGCGGAGAGCGCCAGCAGGTCGCGACTCTCGGCCGGCCAGGGCTCGGACTGCTGATGTTGCGCATGGCAGAGGCCGATGCGGCCCTCGAGATCCACCGGCCGGCTGCCACCGGCCGCATCGTCGGCCATCGCCGGATAGCGCGCCGCCACCCCCTTCATGTCCTGCACTTCATGGCAGTCCGCGCACGCCTTGCCGGCCACCCCCATCGGCCGGGACCAGAGCTGCCGCCCGAGCTGGACGAACAGCATGCCCGGATTGGCGGTGTCGTCGTCCTGCATCCTCTGCAGCGCCGGCCCCATCTCCCGGTAGCTGGAGCGCCGGCCGTCGACCGACCCCCTGTCGGCACCGCCCTGCGCCAGCGCGAGGGAACCGGCGAACACGCCGAGCAGGCCCAGCAGCGCGGCCCGGCGCCGGCGCGGCTCACGCCACGTCAATGGCGACCGACTCCTCGGCCTCGAAACCTTCATCGCCGGTCCAGCGGAAGGCGATGGTGCCGCTCTCCTCCGCAACGGCGAAGAAGGACACGAAGGGATTGGCGGCGACGGCCGGCGAGAAATCCATGCTGAAGATCTCGGCGCCGTTCCAGGTCGCGACGAAGCGCTCGATGATGTTGCGCGGGATGATGGTCCCGTTGGTCCCCGGCCGGAAGCCGGTCTCCATCGGATGCATGATCAGCGCCTTGAGCTCGATGACCTCGCCCTTGCGCGCGGTCCTGGGCACGTTGATGAGGACATTGGTCATGTCAGGTCCTCCAGGCAGGCGGCGAGGGTGACGATGACGTCGGCGCCGGCGCTGAAGAATTCGCCCTGGCTCGTCTCGGCGATGGCGACGATCCTCTGCGAATCGCCCAGCTTGATGCGGGTGGCGACCTGCGCCTTGCCGTTGCGCGGCCCCAGCCGCGCGTGGAAGACATGCGGTTGCGGATTCTTCTCGTTGAAGACGTGAACGGCGCGCACGTGATCGCCTTCGTTCATCGGGCTCTCGACCGAGACGGTGAGCGGCACGGCGTTGCCGTTCTCGACCAGCGGCGGCACGTCGAGCGTCACCCGGCCCTCGCGCACGGGCTTGCCGCCGGTCACCTCCTCGATGGCCGCCGCCATCGTCGCCGGCGTGGCCCGTGCCGCCGCGACCGGCAGCACGCTGACCACGGCGGCGCCCGCGATGAAGGCTCGCCTCGTTGTCCTGGCAGCCATGGCTACTCCTTCAATGTCGTCAGGTATGCCACGACATCCTCGATCTGCTGGGCGGTCAGGATCGTCTTGCCGTCGAAGGGCCGGGCCACGCGCTGCAGCCCGGCCGTCCGATAGTAGGGCGGCATGATCGTGTCCGGATTGAGACGGCTGGCATCGACCACGCGCAGGCGCAACTGCGCCGCCGTCCAGCGGGTTCCCGCCCCCGCCAGGCTCGGCGCGAGATCGCCCTGGAAGCGCTCCTCGGCGATCGGCGCACCGTGGCAAAGCAGGCAGAGGCCGACGCTGCGGTTGGCGACGATGGCGCGGCCGCGGTCGGCATCGCCCGGTGCGGACGCCAGCGGTTGCGGGATGCCGTCGGCGACCACGGCATAGTCGACCGGCTGCTGGGCACGGACAGGACCCGCCGACAGGGCCGACAGCAGCACAAGAAGGGCCGGCACGCGCACGGCCTCACCCGAAGGTCTCGGTGGTGACGATGCGGAACCAACTCGAGGCATAGAGCGCCTCCTGGCCGCGCAGGTCGCCCGCCGCCTCGAGCGGACTGACGCCTCCCGCGCCCGGGATGTCGGCCAGCACGCCCTTGTCGGGGCGGTAGACGCCGGCGATCGAGATGCCGTAGTCGGGCGCGACCAGGCTGTAGCAGGTATTGATCAGGACCGGATCGACCGGCTGGCGGCCGGCCAGCAGGTCGACGACCGCGGCGGCGCAGACCTTGGCCTGGGCATTGGCAGCGAAGGCCGACTTGGGCATGCCGCCCATGATGGCCGAATCGCCCAGCACGTGGATGCCCGGCTGCAGCTTCGATTCGAAGGCGACCGGCTCGACGGGGCACCAGCCCGTGCGGTCGGCGACGCCGGCCTGCCGCGCGATGGCCGCGGCCGTCTGCGGCGGGATGACGTTGGCGACGGCGGCCTTGTGGCGGCCGAAGTCGGTGACCAAGGTCAGCGTCGCCGGATCCACCGACGTCACCTTGCCGCCCTGGCTGAGCGGCACCCATTCGACGAGGCCGGGATAGAGCTTGGCCCAGGCGCTCTGGAACAGGCGCTGCTTGGAGAAGACGTCCTTCGAATCGAGGATCAGCAGCTTGGATCTCGGCTTGTGGGCCTTGAGCCACCAGGCGATCAGGCTGGCCCGTTCGTAGGGACCGGGCGGGCACCGGAACGGATTGGCCGGCGAGGACATGACCACAAGCCCGCCGTCCTCCATCGCCTGGAGCTGCCGCCGCAGCAGGAGGGTCTGCGGACCGGCCTTCCAGGCGTGCGGCATCTTCTCGGCGGCGGCCTCGTCGTAGCCCGGCAGCCTGCCCCAGCCGATGTCGATGCCGGGCGACAGGATCAGCCGGTCGTAGGCGAGCCGGCTGCCGTCGGCCAGGGACACGGCCCTGGCGGCCGGATCGACGGCGGTCGCGGCCGTCGGCGCGACCGTGACACCGGCCCTGCGGACACCGTCATAGCCGAAGCGCTGCTGGTCCATGTCGCGCAGTTCGGCCAGGACGAGGTTGCTGAACGGACAGGCGGTGAAGACGGGGTCGGGCTCGACCAGCGTGACGGCGAGGCCGGGCTGGAGCTGAGCCAGCGTCCGCGCGGCCGTGGCGCCGCCGAAGCCGCCGCCGACCACGACGACCTTGCCCGTCCCCTGTGCACGGGCGACGGCCGGGGCGGCAACGGCGGGGCTGGCAACGGCCGCGGCACCGGACAGTTCGAGGAATCGGCGGCGGGTCGTCATGGCGTCACGGCGGCTGGGCGGCGAACCAGGCCGCGATGGCGTCGATCTGGGCATCGTCGAAGCCCTTGGCGATGCGGCCCATCACGCTCGAGGGCGCGGCGCCGCTGCGATAGTCGTGCAGGAAGCGGACGAGCTCCGCCGCCGGCCGGCCGGCGATGCGCGGGATCGCGGAATCGGGCACGGCCTGCACCGCATGGCAGCCGGTGCAGGAGCTGGCGCCGGCAGGCGCGTCTGCCGCCCCGGCGGCGCCGGCCAGCAGCAGGATGCTGGCCAGCGCCGACAGCAGCAGACGCATCGTCACGCGCCTTTCTTCAGGTCGTTGTTCATCAGCGGCAGGTTGCGCACGCGCTTGCCGGTGGCCTTGGCGATGGCGTTCAGCACCGCGGGCGCCGCGACGGCGATGGTGGGCTCGCCGACGCCGCCCCAGAAGTCATGGGTCGGCACCAGCACCGTCTCGACCTTGGGCATCTCGTCGATGCGCATGATGTTGTAGCTGTCGAAGTTGGTCTGCTCGACGGCGCCGTCCTTGACGGTGATCTCGCCGTAGAGCGCGGCCGACAGGCCGTAGGCGAAGGAGCCCGCGACCTGGCGCTCGATCTGCGCCGGATTGACGACATGGCCAGGATTGGTGGCGGCGGTGATCTTGTGGATCTTGAGGGTGCCGTCGTCGCTCACCGAGACCTCCGCGACGCCGGCCACGTAGCTGCCGTAGCCCATCACCTGGGCGATGCCGTGGAAATGGCCGGCCGGCAGCGGCTGGCCGTAGCCCGCCTTGTCGCAGGCCGCCTTGAGCACGGCCGCCCACTTGGGCTTCAGCAGCTTCAGGCGGAAGGCCAGCGGATCCTGCCCCGCCGCCTCGGCCAGCTCGTCCATGAAGCATTCCATGTAGACGGCGTTCTGGTTGACGTTCACGCCGCGCCAGAAGCCGGCCGTGATGTGCGGGTTGCGCATGGCGTGCTCGATCAGCAGGTTCGGCACGTCGTAGCCATACGCCGCCTCGACGCCCGACGCCATGACGCCCTGGAAGGCCACCGGATCCATGCCGTTCACCAGGTTCTGCGGCAGCAGCGACGCCAGGATCGACTGGCCCGAGAGGCGCATGTGCAGCCCGACCAGGTTGCCCTGCGCGTCGAGGCCCGCGGTCAGCCGGCACATCGTGATCGGATGGTACTGGCAGTGCGTCATGTCCTCTTCGCGCGACCACATGAGCTTGACGGGCGTGCCCGGCATCTCCTTGGCGACCAGCACGGCCTGGCGCACGTAGTCGGAGCGGCCGCGCCGGCCGAAGCCGCCGCCCTGCATCAGCTTGTAGACCTCGCACTGGCCGACCGGCAGGCCGGCCGCTTCCGACGCCGCGGCCAGCGCCGCCTCGCCGTTCTGCGTGCCGCACCACACCTCGCACTTCTCGGGCGTGTAGAGCGCGGTCGCGTTCATCGGCTCCATGGTGACATGGTGCTGGTAGGGGAAGTTGTAGGTCGCGGTGACCTTCTTCGCCGCGCCGTCGATCGCGGCCCTGGCGTCCCCCACCTTGTTGCCGACGAAGGCCTCGTTCGCGTCGAGCCCTTCCTTCAGCATGGCATTGATGGTCTCGGTCTGGACCTCGGCCAGCTTGCCGACCTCCCAGTCCACCGGCAGCTCGGCCAAAGCCTTGCTGGCGTTCCAGTAGGTGTCGGCCACCACGACCACGGCGTTGCCGTCGATGCCCAGGACCTTCTTCACGCCGGGCATCTTCTCGACCTTGGCCGCATCGAAGCCCTTGAGCTTGCCGCCGATCACGGGGCAGGCGCGCACGGCCGCGACGACCATGCCCGGCATGGTGAAGTCTGCGCCGTAGATCTGCTTGCCCGTCACCTTGTCCAGCGTGTCGAGGCGCTTGAGCGGCTGGCCGGCGATCTTCCAGTCCTTGGGATCCTTGAGCTTGACCTGCTTGGGCGGCTCGAGCTGCGCCGCCGCCGCGGCGACCTGGCCGTAGGTAACCGTCTTGCCCGAGCTGTGGGTGATGACGCTGTTGGCGGCCTTGCACTCGGACGCCGGGACATCCCATTGCTTCGCCGCCGCGGCGATCAGCATCTCGCGCGCCATCGCGCCGCCCTCGCGGACATACTGGTTGCTCTCGCGGATGCCGCGGCTGCCGCCGGTCGAGAAGTTGCGCCACACGCGGTTGCGCCTGAGATTCTCGCCGGGCGTCGGGTATTCCCAGGTGACCTTGTCCCAGTCGCATTCCAGCTCTTCGGCGACGAGCTGGCAGAGGCCGGTGAGCGTGCCCTGTCCCATCTCGGAGCGGGCGATGCGGATCACCACCTTGTCGTCGGGATGGATCACCACCCAGGCGTTGACCTCCTTGAGCTCGGCGGCGTGCGCCGCCTCGTGCGCAAGCGACAGCCCAAGGGCGAAGCCGCCGGCCACGGCGGTGCTGCTGATCAGGAAGCGGCGGCGGTCGAGCGAGGCGCGACCGAGCGATGTCTGGATCGTCATCTTGATGCCCTCCCCCTGCTCAGGCCTTGGCGGCCGCGTGGATCGCCTCGCGCACCTGCACGTAGGTGCCACAGCGACAGATGTTGGTCATGGCCGCGTCGATGTCGGCGTCGGTCGGGTCGGGCTTCTCGGCGAGCAGCGCCGTCGCCGCCATGATCATGCCGCTCTGGCAGAAGCCGCACTGGGGCACGTCGAGCGCCACCCACGCCGCCTGCACCTTGGTCAGCTTGCCGTCGGCCGCGAGGCCTTCGATGGTCGTGACCGGCTTGTCGCCGACCGATTCCACCGGCACCTGGCAGGAGCGCATCGCCATGCCGTCGACCATCACCGTGCAGGCGCCGCACTGGGCGATGCCGCAGCCGTACTTGGTGCCGGTCAGACCGAGCTGCTCGCGCAGCACCCAGAGCAGCGGGGTCTGCGGATCGGCGTCGTGCTCGAGAGCCTTGCCATTGACGTTGAGAACAGCCATCCCAGTCTCCGTCCTTTGGACATGTGGACGAAGCCTATCGGAGCATGCACGCGAGCGACCAGTGACCGTCGGCCTCTACACGCAGGTTTGATCCGTGCCTACAGCTTGGGCGGCGGGTAGTAGGGCTTGTCGCCCAGCGCCTGCACGCGCTTCCAGAAGCCGGGACCGGACGCCTTGCCGACTTCGTCGAGGTCGGCGGCCTGCCGCCACATGCTCCACGACTCCGGATGCAGCTCGCTGGCGATGTTCATCTGCCGATCACCCTCGATGACATTTCCGTGTGCACGCAGCCACACGCCCAGGCGAAACCGCGTCCGCGCCTCGGCGATTTCCGGCGTCACCCTGGGTATGCCCGCGCGCGCGGCATCGGCCGGCAGCGCATGCCGACCGGTCGTCACCCAGGCGCGCACCGCGTCGAGGTACGATTGGCGGGCAGCGAGCCGCGCCGCCTGGTCCTCCGGCGACATCGTGCGCGTCTCGAGGTTCATCCGGCGGAAATGATCGGTCGAGCCCGCCGTCTCGGGCGGCCGCACGATGATGCCGTCCTCGTCGATCCATACCGCCTGCGGCACGTTGACGAGATTGTAGAGATCGCTCAGCCGATGCTCGACATCGATGAGCTGCCAGTAGGTCGATCGCGCCTGCTCGATCCAGGGACGCGCCTGCTCGGCGCCGCGGCTCTCCTCGGCCACGGCAACGACCATGAAGCCCTGGTCCTTCAGCTCATCGTATAGGGCCTGCCACACGGGCAAGTCGAAGCGGCAGCCTCACCAACTGGCCCAGGTGGCGAGGAAGACTTTCCTGGCGCGCAGCTCGGACAGCGTGCGCGGCACGCCGTCGACGTCCGGCAGGGTGAAGTCCGGCGCCTGCAGGCCCTCCAGCGCGGCATTGCGCTCGTCGGCCGGCGCCCCCAGGGCCCATACCTGGCCACTTTCAGCCGCAACCACCGACCCGCCGAGCCTCTGCCAGAAGGCCTCGACATCGACGCGCTCACCCACCACCGCGCCGGCCGGCAGGGGCACGCAGCGCTCGTCGCGGCACATGCCCTCGGGCTTCAGCGTCCAGCCGGTCACACGCTCCGCATCGGCGGCATTCATCCAGAGGCCGCCGTCCAGGGCGACTTCGTGCTCGGCGGTCGGCGTGAGAATGACGGCCATGGCTGCCTCCGCTACTTCGGCGTCGAGATCGTCACTTCCTTGGAGGTGATGAATTCCAGCAGCACCGGCACGCCCTTCTGGGTCTGCTCGATGCCGCGCCGGATGGCGGGCACGATGTCCTCGGTCTTGGTGACGCGCTCGCCATAGCCGCCGAAGGCGCGCGCCATCGCCGCGTAGTCGCCCGAGATGTCGGTCGAGCGGTACTTCTCGGTCGAGACCTTCATGATGTGCAGCTCGATCGCCATCGAGAAGTTGTTGAGCA
>Ga0182792_1000257_pt1 | contig 52156 bp, 39 predicted proteins | sample Passage237B_FD_130497 | JGI IMG/M metagenome (GOLD analysis project Ga0182792, IMG submission 130497) | Cellulose adapted compost microbial communities from Newby Island Compost Facility, Milpitas, CA, USA - Passage2 37B (version 2) (version 2) ...
AGCTCATGGTAGATCACTTCTGTGGATTCTGACAATTCGACTATTGTGTTGTTGTCTGCGTTGAGTATATGTCCATTTTCCTCTATTGTCACTTCTCCAGACAAAGCTACTTTTTCTCCATTTGCCAATAGGAGGGTAGCTCCTTCTATAGCGGGCAGTATATCGTTTTTGTATTTAGGATTGGCCGAAGCCACTATCCTTGACGAGAGCGGATCTTGCTGGCCGGACCGAAAATTTTTGTACACGAATATACTTGCTCCCAGTACCAATATTATACTGGCCGCTATGGTTGCCCATAGCCTATATGACATGAAGTGTTTCACCGGACTTTTTGAGACAATATTCAGCCAAGCTGTGTCTGTATCAAATTTGTTGAATATACTTAAGCTTTGCTCCACACTTTTTGTTTGCATCATTTTATGGAGCAAATCCATATTCCTTGGATCAATTTCTGACCAACGACGCAGTATTTCGTTCTCTGAGGCCGTGCACTTTCCTTGAATGTGTTTGACGATTATTTCGGCAATGTTGTTAGTCTTTAGGCTCATACTTAAACCTAAGAAACCTAAATATAGAAATGGGGTGACAAGTTTTTTAAATTTTTTTTAGCATCTGTCTATAAAGGTATGACAAATCGTTCTCCGTTGCAATGGCGGTAAGGTTTGCTAAATACGATTCATCGGATCAAAATAACCGTATAGTCTACTTTTAGACGCTTTCCTAAAAGCGGAAAAAAGAAATTAATATCAAAAAATATTCAGGATTCAATCGGGATCTTACATGATTGAGTCCTCGTCTTTTTTGTGTTTTAATGGTATTGATGCTTAAATTCAGTTCATCTGCAATTTCTTGGTTGCTTAATCCTTCTAAATAACTCAGTTGGAAGATTGTCCTACATGCATCGGGTAATTCCTTGATGATTCTATTGATTTCTTCCATCACTTCGGTTTCAATGATGGCATTATCAATATCTACATCATCGAATTCGGTAAAATTAGTCTTTTCCCAATATTTTTCCTGTACTTTGTTTCGTCGTTGCCAGTTCAGGATACTGTTTTTTACAGATGTGTATAAATAAGATTTAACGACAGACTCTTGAGATGGGATTTGTTCTTTTTTCCCAAAATAAGCGATGAAAGCATCCTGTACGAAGTCTTCGGCTAGGCTATAATCTCTAATGAGTGTGTATGCAAAGTAACACATACCTTTATAGTATTTGTCAAAAAGACCTTTTTCCGCTAACCCATATACCACATCCATTTAGCTATAATTTAGGTAGTACGTTTTTTCGCACACATAAACTGAATAAGACAAAAATCATTAAAAATTAGCAAAGTATCAATAGTACACTTTCGTTGAGAGTCCGGTTGATGATTGTTTGTCGCAAAATTTGTGCCGAGTATCCGAATATGAAGCCTTCCCTCGATTTCTCTGTTCTATCCGTTAAAAATCGTTAAACAGCACGATGCCTCGTGGATAAAATCCTATCTTCGTAAAACGAGGATATTTACATAAAAATTCAAGTATTTACAAATTATTCTGATATTTTTGTAACAAATTTTTTGAACAGCATTTTCATGAAAAGATATATTACGGTTGTATTTTTGGTATTGGGTGCCTTTACCTTTTCCTTTGGTCAATCATCTTCATCACCTCAACTGGTTGATCGGATTATTGCCACCGTAGGAACAAGCTTTATCCTGCAGTCAGACCTGGAGATGGAATATACCCAGTATCTCGCCAGCGGAAATGCCCCCAGTGAGCAGGTAAAATGCTATATCGTTCAACAATTGCTGACGTCCAAGCTTCTTTCGCAGCAAGCGGCCATTGACTCCATCGAGGTGTCCGAAAATGAAATAGACGACAACCTGAACCAACGTATTCGAGTCATGATACAACGGGCCGGTGGTAGAGAACGTTTGGAAGAATTCCTGAATAGATCTATCCTACAGCACAAGGAAGAAATGCGTCCTATGGTTGCAGAACAGCTGAAGGGAAATAAAATGCAGCAACAGCTTGTGTCTAATATAGATGTGACACCACAGGAAGTGAAGAATTATTTTGAAGGTCTCAATGCAGATTCTTTACCTTATTTTGATACGGAAATCGAATATTCACAATTGGTCTTAAAGCCTATTCTGACCAAAGAAGAGAAAGAGCAGTTTCGCCAGAAAGCGGAAGGCTACCGTAAGCAAGTCATGAATGGGTCGGATTTTGGAACCATTGCCCGTCTTTATTCCGAAGATGGCTCCGCCCCATTCGGAGGTGAAATGGATTACGCTACACGCGATACTTGGGTGAAGGAATTCTCTGCCCAGGCATTCAAATTGAAAGAAGGTGAAATTTCTCCAGTATTCGAAACACAATTTGGATATCATTTTTTACAGGTATTGGACAGAAGGGGTGAAGAGGTGAAGGTAAGGCATATTTTGGTCCGAATAAAACCGACACAGGCTTCGCTAGAACGTACTAAGTTAAGGATAGACAGCATAGCCAATAGAATTGCAGAAAAGAAAATCAATTTCAATACGGCAGCTTCTCTCTATTCGGACGATAACAATACCAAGTACAACGGAGGTGTAGTGACCAATATGGAGGACCGTTCGACCTTGATACCTGTTAGTCAATTGGAGGATGTATCTGTATTCAACGCTATAGACCCTTTGCAGCCGGGCGAGGTTTCTAAACCTATATTGTATACCGAAAAGGGGAGTGGAGATGTCACCTATAGGATTTATTATCTCAAATCACGTATACCGCCACATAAAGCCAATTTGGATCAGGACTTTGCCAAGATCAAAGAGGCGGCTCGTCAGGATAAAATAAATAGAACTTTGAGCGAATGGTTCGAAAGTAGGAGAGAGAGCACGTATATCGATATCAATCCGGATTTCTTATCCTGCGGTGAGCTTAAGATCTGGACTTCGCAAAAGGATATAGCAGCAGATTAATGCAAATTATTTTAACAAAAAAACCACCTGATCAGGTGGTTTTTTTGTTTTTTAAATCAAATCATCTGGATTCCAAATTATAACATCTTCATTCCCCCAACCCTGTACCGCAGGCCGATCTCGTGTGTATTGTTCGAAATATGTTTGTTCGATGTACTGCTACTTGTATTAAATTGATAGCTGTAGCCGATTCCAAAGCTTCCGATATTAAATTGCATGAGGCCAGACAGGTCACCTTGGTTCTGTACACCTAGGCCTAGCCCAAATTTCTGCGCAAAGAAAGCCAATGCATTTACATCGTACCGGGCTGGCATATCAGCCATGTGGCTCACGATAAAGGACGGACGGATATGAAAGGCGTCATCTACTCGCAACAGAGCACCGGCTGTGATGTAATACACACGTCTGAAATTGTAATCCTGATTAGGATCTGGTTTGGATAGAATCAGTCGGGGAATTGACACACCAAAATAAAACTTGTTTTCCCGAAAGTAGGATGTCCCGATGCTCATCATTCCTTGGGTACGACGGGTATCCTCTCGAAATGAGGGATCCAGTGGATCCAATTGTGAGAATTTACCGTTGTAGTGCAATAAGCCGCCACCTAAGGAGAGCGCCAGGTATTCGTCTTCGGACAACCGGATGCCACTCGCCAGATAAGCGCTCATTTCCTGATCCCTGGATGCGCCTAGGCTGGCATGTTTGAGATCTACACCCATCGTCACGAGCCCACCGAGACCTAGGTGGCCACTCGCCCAGTAAGCCCGTGGTGCACCATCCATGCCGATCCATTGCAGGCGCCCCAACATGGTCGCCCCTCCATCGGGATCCATGATGCTGAGTGATCCGTTGAATGCATTGCGTATCTGACCGAACTGGTTGTAGCTTAGACCGTGTTGTGCCTGTACGCTGACAGTCAGTAGCAGAAATACTATTGCCGATAGATAGGATTTTATTGTCGTGTTTTTCATTGTTTATCTTCTTTTTTTGGCCCTCCAATTGGAGGGCCATCCTTTAAGTGTTATCTCTTGATCTCAAAATATCCCTGCAAATGTTTGCGTTCCCCATTTTGGGTCGTATAGTTCAGTCTATAGAAGTATGTACCATCATGTACATTTTCTCCGGTAAATATCTTGGTATCGTTGTCATAACCGTCTATTTTTGTAATCACGGTACCGCTTCTATCAAAGATGATCAAGGTATTGTCCGGATAATTGTGAATACCGTCTATACGTAGGTACTCGTTGATGCCATCGCCATTCGGAGATAAAGCCGGGTGTACGCGCAATCCATCACCATCACCGATCACGTATATCTCTACTGTGACCGGTTCGGCCGGCATGTACTCATCGTTGCCCTCTTGTGTCGCAGTCACAGATACCTTGCCTCGTTTATGCAGGATCAGGTCAGTACCCGAAAGGCTGGCTACAGATGGGTCATCTATGGATAATGTGACCGGAAGGCCGCTGGTGGAAGAAACTTCCATTAGTGAGGCTGTCCCGGCACTGAGCAATACACCTTGTGGTGCGTACAAGCGGATCTGCTGTGCCATTTTATTGACCTGTACCTCTACTGTCATGGTAAGTGCTTCAAAACGAGTGGTCTGGACCAAAGTGATAGTCATTTGGCCACTTCCGGCAGAGACTGGGGTTACGTTGCTCGGACTGGTGCTTGACGACAAGCTCAACAAGGCATCGGCTGCGATATTTGCTATGGCATCACTATTGGTGACGACAGTCAATACGCCCTGCGGATCGCCCAAAGTCAGTTGCAATCCACTTGTCGGGATAGCAGCCCCGTTCCAACGTACCTGTACAGTAGGCACAATACGGTCAACTTCTACGTCTACGGTCAACGACATACTCTCAAAATTAGCAGTTGCCGGCAATGTCACCGTAATTTGTCCGTTGCCGATCGCTGTGGCGGTGACCGTGGTCGGGCTGCTTGTTGATGACAGGCTTACCGGTGCACCCGGATTTGCCGTGATCTCCGGCACAGCATCGCTGCTCGTGGTGACGGTCAATTCGCCCACTTCGTTAGGGGCAAGCCGGAGCCCACTTGTTGGAATAGCCTGGCCGTTCCATAGTACTTCCAAAGTTGGAGCTCCTTGTACAATGACCGCAAAGGTTGCTTTGAGGTCATCACCATTGGAGAACCAATCGGGATCGGATGTAGACAACAACTCGACCGGTACCAGGAAGGTATAGGTCCCACCTGCCGCCGGATTGTAGGTGCCCCCGTCAGACAGTTCCCAGTTGGACGGATCGCCTTCCAAGGGCAGTGTCACGGTGCTGCCATTGCTCAGCGTCACCGTAGTGCTGTTTGCGGGCAGGGTAAGATCTGCCAATTCCGTGCCACCGGGTACACTGATCCCCGGGACACTGCTTATCGCCGCAATGTTCTCGTAAGACGATTCATAAGCCCCCATATCCACGCGGCCACCTTGTACACGGGTATTGCCCGCCAGATCTTCGGTGTCTGTATTGCTATCGTTATTTCCGCTATTGACTGCGGGACTGCCTGCAGAAAGCCGTAAGAAGTCCGGATCCGTATCGACCACACTCACAAACAGCGGATCTGCACCGACCAGTACGCCATCGACTCCAGGCGTTCCTGCCACTTGGGTGATGGAGTGGTTTATATTTAGTGTACCCTGGTAGGATATATCGGCCGTGGCAGTAGTAGATGCACTATTTCCGAACAAAATGGAGTTGTATAGATCTATCCTTGCGCTGTTTCCTGCTGTCCGAATAGCTCCACCCAATCCGGTACCTCCAGCTGTATTGTTGTAGAAAGTGGTTCCTCTGAAGGTGGCAGTGGCAGAATTGGCTAGAACAACCGCTCCGCCATTGCCATTACCAGCGGCACCACCGATAGTACTGTTACCACTGAACAAAGACTGGTTGATTTCAGGGCCGGGACCTCCTGTTCCGCCGTTATTATCATTATTCAGATAGAGTGCTGCCCCGAGACCACCGGCAACATTATTCCTAAAGGTAGAGTGCGTGATAGAAGCTACGGCACCGGCTGCTGCTTTGTATACAGCACCGCCGCTAGTTTCCGCCATGTTGCTTATAAACTCGCTTCGGGCGATGGAAACCGTACCGTTTGCTACATATAGCCCGCCTCCAAGTTGTGTTGTACTCTTATTCCCGATAAAACGGCTGTCTTCAACCACTATGCTAGTTCCTGCTCCGGTAATATAGAGACCTGCTCCGCGAGCAACAGCCAAATTCTCCTTCACGCTCACATTGAAAAGGCTGATGTCGTAATTGTCTTTTCCCCCATTTAGGTAGATGCCTGCAGCGCCCGGATTCGAGCCTGTGGCAGTGGCATAGTTGTGCTCAACGACCAGGTTGTGCAAGGTAGGACTACTGCTATTGGTGTAGATTCCGCCTCCCTGGCTTCTATTGAATGAGAACCCCGCTTCCGGTGTATGGGCTGCTCCTGTTTGGTTTGCATTACCTCCTTTGATGGTAAATCCGTCCAGTACGGTCGCTGGTGAATTGTTCCAAGACATGACCACGTGGTAAGCATTTTCCTCATTGCCGTTAATACTTTCGACAGTACTGTTCACATCTGTAAATACCGTATCATTGCCGTCAAAGTCACCGCTGAGGATGGTTTCGTTTGTTTCGAAATTGCGGGTGCTCCGATCAAAGTCTGCCAGCTCGGAACCTGCAAAGCCTCCGTAAACCTTGACACCTTCACGCAGAGTAAAGGTTTTATCCCTGTCCGTTGTTGTTCCCTGAAGATTGTCTGTCGGGAGATAAGTTCCTTTGGCTACCCAAATTTCATCTCCGGCCGAAGCGGAATTAATTGCCGCTTGTAAGCTGGTGAAGGCATCTGTCCATGAAGTACCGTTGTTGCTACCGGTAGCGGCATGGTTTACGTAGATAATATCTCCGGCAGGTGTCGTTATGCCTTGGTATTCGTACGGCCCAAGGTCTATGTTGGTGCTGACAAGACGTGGCAGGCCTGCTAGGTCAAGGGCATCGGCCGGGTCTTTGTCTGCCGCGGTGTACTTCGCATTGTCGCCCCCGTTGATAGCGACACTTCCTGCTTTGAGGCTGTAATCACCATCTGTGGTAGGTGTAGTCGAAGGGGCTACAGGTGCCTCAAAGATCTCCTCTGCAAGAATAGTAGATGGGTACGGATTAGGCACCGCGATAATATTGCTGCCGACTTGTTGGGGATTGTTGTTGGCAATGGTCTGTGTCGCGATATAGATCAGGTTGTTGCTGCTTTCATGTATATCGTCAAATATCGAAGGGTTATTTCCTTCTGTACCATTCCCCCATACAATACTATTGATCAATATTGGTCTGGCGTTTGCGTGGCTGGTGTATATGGCTCCACCGTCACTTTGCGCATAGTTGCCACTGATGACCACATTGGTCAGGACAGGACGGCCGCTATTATTGTTGTTCAATGCTCCGCCTTGACCGGTGCTAGTGCCGTCTACCGCGACATTCCCGGTGATCTGCGCATTGGTCAGATGGGTAGTGCTGTTCCAATTAAATATACCGCCGCCCCAACCGGTTACTTTGTTGCCGCTGATGACAGCATAGTTTAGCTTAGGGGAGGAATTATTTTGGTTGGCCATACCACCGCCCCGATGCCCGGTCTCGTTGTTGGTGATCCGGATATGGGTCATAGCCGGTGTTGCTCCTCCACCAGTATTAAACATACCTCCACCACGACGATTGGTTTTATTTCCGGTAATATTCAGGTTAGCTAATACAGGACTTCCACCACTGTTGAAGATACCTCCTCCGCTCCCAAACCGGTCGCTAAGATCAGCAGTCGTACGATCCGCTAAGCCACCTGTGACGGTAAAGCCGTCAAGCACCGCGGTATTGTCCACGCTCGAAGCGGTCACTACGTTGTAGCTGTTGCGTCCCTTAATCTGTGTAGCAGGCGCGGTGATGACCGTCACGTCATCCTTACCGTTCGGATCTGCCGAATCGATATCTCCACTTAGAATAGTTTCATTTGTTTCGAAATCACGATCTTTGAGATCAAAGGTTGCCGGGTCTTCGTTTCCTGCAAACCCTCCGTATATTTCTACACCATTGATCAGTGTGAAAGTCGCCTCCCGTTCGGTATCGGTGACACTTGTAGGATTTACAGGAGATACAGGTTTGTACACTCCTCTGGCTACCCAGATCTGCTTGCCTGCGACAGCTGTACTTAGTGCTGTCTGCAGGTCGGTATGGGCATCTGTCCAGGAGCTGCCGTTGTTGCCTCCGGCAGCGTCCACCTTCACGAAGATAATATCTCCGGCAGGTGCCGGCGCGGGCTGGTATTCATACGCGCCGAGGTCTATGACACCTCCATTGGCATAATCATACACCCGATCATTGCCCGCCAGATCTTTATCAGTGGCAATATCATCACTGATATAGAGACTGTTTTCGCCCGCATCGACGGCAGGGCTGGTTGCTGAAAGTCGTAGAAAATTATCTTCGTTGACTGGATCAGTACTCAAAAACTGTGGATCAATGCCGACTTGCACCCCATCGACACCATTGGCACCATATGTCTGGGTAATAGTATTTTTTATGGTAAGAGAACCTCCAGCGATGGAAAATTCCGGATAGGTGCCAGTACCTGTATTACCGTACAAAATGGAATTGTACAGATTGATGATATTTGCTGTACTGTTGGTTATCCTAATCGCTCCACCTGCACTGGACGTGGCAGCTTTGTTGTTATAGAATACACTGTTGATAATGTCGGTCGGACTTCCGCCAAATGTAAGGGCGCCACCGAGAGCAGTACTGCTGTTGTTGTAGAAAACTGAATTTTGGATAAGGTTACGGCCGTTTGTGTTATTGCCTGTTGCATAGATAGCCCCCCCCGCACTGGAAGTATTTCCAATGAATGTCGAATTGGTGACAAGAATCTTTGCACCTGTCGATGTCTTGTATATAGCGCCACCATAGCCTCCTGCGGTTTCATTTCCGGAGAATAGAGTGTTGTTGACCTCAAGCGTTGAGGAGGTATTTGCCTGAATGGCCCCGCCGCTGCCACTGGTGGTAGTTTCGGTAACCTTGTTCTTCTCAAAAAAACTATCGGTTATCTTTGCTTTGCTACCTTCTCCTGATATATAGATTGCTCCGGCGCGACGGGCTTTGTTATTCGAAAAAGTGACCTTTGAAAAAGTAGGGTCTGTATTGACTTCTATCCGTGTCGCTCCGCCTACTGCTGCGAGGTTGCCGTCCACAATGACATCCGACATCAGCATAGGGAAAAGGTGGTCTGTTTCCCCAACCAGAGAGAATGCCCCGCCTCGACTACCACTAAAATCAGCAGCTACAGTAGTACCGTGGTTATTTCTGATGGTGCTATGGCTGATAGTAAGCTGTTCAGTAGGAGTACCTGTCGTGTTTTCCTTGCCCCCTTGCAATCGTAAACCCGCTCCATGGTCTAAGGCAGCATTGTTCCGTACAATAAGGTTGGTCAGGGTAGGACTACTTCTTCTGATGTAAATGCCTCCACCGTTATTTCTTGCTATATCAAAACCCGCTTCCGGCTCTACCGATCCTGTTTCGCTTTCTCCTGTTGGATCCGCGTTTCCTCCTTCGATGGTGAAGCCGTCCAATACAGTAGCTATGCTGTTATTGTAGGATACCACGACGTGGTAGGTATTTCCGGTGTTGCCGGTGATGCCTGTGACGGTACCGTCACTATCCGTATTGACCACATCCGGAGTGCCGTCGATATCCCCGCTGAGGATGGTTTCGTTGTTCACGAAATCACGGGTGTTCAGATCAAAGCTCGCCGGGTCTTCGTTTCCTGCAAAGCCTCCGTAGACTTTGACGCCTTCGCGCAGAAGAAATGCTTTGTCCCTGTCAGCGGTGGTTGTTCCCAGGTTTTCTGTCGGGAGGTAGGTTCCTGCCGCTACCCAGATCTGCTTACCTGCGATAGCTGTACTTAGTGCTGTCTGCAGATCGGTATAGGCATCTGTCCAGGAGCTTCCGTTGTTGCTTCCGGTAGCGGCATGGTTGACGAAGATAATATCTCCGGCAGGTGTTGTTGTGCCCTGGTATTCGTACGCACCGAGGTCGATGTCATCCCCGACTAAGCGGTTTCCGCCTGCCAGGTCGAGGTCGTCTGCCAGGTTTCCACCGGCATCGGTGTATAAGACATTGTCGCCTGCATTGATGGCAGGGCTATTTTCTTTCAATTTGTAATCACCATCGAAGGTAGGCGTAGTTGCGGTGGCTGCAATAGGATTTACAAAAATATCTGTCACAGCAAGACTGGAATGATCACCGGGAATATTGCTGTTTATCTGAGTTGTCCACTCTGGATTTGATGGAGCCTCGATCAGGTTGTTGCTACCAGATGCTATATCATTACGTACAGAGGGGTCTATAGGGGAACTGTTCCCCCATACGATAGTGTTGCGCAGAATGACTCTGGACCAGACACCACTTGTATTCCCCTGGAATACTGCCCCTGCATTGGTAGCGGCATAGTTTCCACTAATAATACAATTGGTTAAGACAGGGTTAAGGTCTCCGGCAATAGTATATATGCCGCCTCCACTGGCTCCGGATACATTTCCGGTGATGGCTACATTGGTCAGTGTGGGTAAGCTGGAGTTATTGTGTATACCACCACCACTACCAGTAGTAGCGTTATTGCCACTGATCGTTACGTTTGTCAGGATAGGGCTTGCTCCGGTAGTATTACCTATTCCCCCTCCGGAAGTAGCCGTATTACCAATAATCCGGACGTTGGTGAGTGTAGGACTCGCGCTGGAACGGTTATGCATCCCTCCGCCGTTACCACCCTGGTTATTATAAATCTCCACATTGGTAAGCGTTGGTTTTACCCCGCTACCAAAATTATATATTCCGCCAGCGTAGGTTCCATCAGCTCTGTTGTGCCGGATCTTTGTGTTGCTGATGATGGGGCTTGATGCTCCACGGTTGTGCATTGCTCCGCCATTGGCATCGGCCCAATTGCCGGTAATGTCCAAGTTGGTCAATGTGGGGCTGCCGCCGTCGCTGAAGATGCCGGCACCACCGAGGGTGCTGCCTGACCGGCCTGCCGTGATGGTAACGCCATCGAGTATAGCGGTATTGTTTACACCCGAAACGGTTACTACGGCATGGCTATTGTTGCCATTAATCTGATTTATCGGGTCGGTAATGATGTCTACAAGGTCATCGCCGTCTATATCTCCGGAGAGAACAGTGACATTGGTTTCCCAGTTTCGCTGAGAGCGGTCATTCTCCCCTCCTGCAAAACCGCCATAGATGGCTACATCATTTTTTAGCTGAAAAGTAGCATCACGGTCAGCCGGGTTGTTCGTAGGGAGATATTTCCCTGTCGCCACCCAGATTTCTCCTGTCGTAGTGGCATTGATGGCCGCTTGCAGGTCGGTATAGGCATCTGCCCAAGTGCTGCCGTCGTTGTTTCCGGTGGCTGCATGATTGACATACACAGGATTCTGCGCCCATGTACCCATACTTATCAGGGTCAGGACAAACAATAGAGATAGCTTGTAAAAGTTAGTCATGGTTTGTATTCTTCAGTATTTGGTTCGTATTGCTGATTTGGGGTAAAGTTTAAAAAACTGTTTAAATATTTATCAATATTATCTTGTGTCTCCTATGGAATTTTCTCGGATAATACATCAGATCAGCTATGTAGCCGTAGTGCACACAAGATTTTGTGCCCGTTCGTTTATAGATTACCAGGTATCCATTCATACGGTATTTGGTTTTTAGGTATGTTAATAAAAACTGATTAGTCTAAAAAAGGCATAATTTGTCAGTTCATTAGTAAAAACGACACCGATCGTAAAAAGTACTCAAAAAAAATAGATTTTTTAAGAAAGGGTTTTTAGGGGGGAGAGGTAGGTTTGGTTTGGCCCTGTTTATTGTTGATAATGGTCCATAAAGGGGGGGGATTATCTTTCAAATAGCATTTCCAACATTACTTTCCATTTATACTCCTCGGTGAGTTGCCAAATACGAATATAATTGAATTTGATGGCTTTTTCTTTGGTATGTACCGTTGCTGTACCTTGGGTATAAGCGAATTCACCACTATATGCCCTACCCACGGAGGCAGGTTCGGTGATGATATCGATCCGTTGTTTCTTGATAAACGCCAATACATTGTTCTTGCCTATGATTTCCTCTTGCCAAGGGTAATAAAAGCGAGAATCGTCTGTCAAAAATTCTCTATAACCGGCTGCGTTATCTGCTTTTAGAATAGTGGAAAAGAGTTCGTCCGTCGAAAAGACCACATCCTCACGTTGCTTTAGGCGTACTTGCGAGCGATGCTTAAGATACCAGGAATCGTCCGGTTCGAAATAGACAAGATCGGCAGGTTTTTTTTTGCCAAAATTTTCTACTTCTGCTCGCAAGACCACCGTCCAGACGCCTTTTTTTCCACGTTTCCAGACCGTGAGGTACTGCCCGTATCGTTTGATAGCTCCTACTTTTTGGAATTCCATCTTTCCAGATGTCACCCCCCAATCCAAGCTTTTGGAAACTACGGCAAAATTGGGATCCCAAGACATGACATCGGCGATATTAGGCCTATTGTTCAGATAATTAAGGGCATTTACAGGTGAAGGTACATAAAACACGGATTGTTTGTCGACGATCGACATGAAGGCTGCGTGTGGACTTTCTTTTTTGGACAACACAGCTGCATTACGGTCCGCAGATATCAGTCCACCCACCTTATTGGGCAACTGTGCATAAGCGGGATAAACGCATGCTATGTAAAAGATAAGAAATAAAATATAGCTGGATTTTTTCAAGTTCATTTTATCTATTTTGTCCTTGCATGATCAAATCTTATTCCAAAGTGTTCCATCCTTGCTATCCTTGAGTTGGATACCCATAGTAGCAAGTTCGTTGCGGATACTGTCCGATGTCGCAAAATCTTTGTTTTTCTTTGCTTCGTTGCGGATTTGGATAATGAGTTCCATCAATTTTTCGGTGGTGCCGTTATCTCCGTCCGATTGTTCATCTTTCAATCCGAGGATGTCGAATACAAAGTGCTGTATGGTTTCTTTGATCTCCATGAGAGTAGCCTCATCTATCCGCTGGATCCCGTCGTAGACGGAATTGATCAGACGTACCAATTCGAATAGTTCGGCAATCAACACCGGACTGTTGAAATCATCGTCCATAGCGGCATAGCATCGCTGACGCAAGGCTTGGATGTCGAGATCGAACTTGTTCTGAGAAGCAGGCACGATTTTGTCCAGTAGTCCGATGGCTGTCATTAGTCGCTTATACCCTTTCTCCGCAGCATCCAAAGCCTCGTTGGAAAAATCCAAGGTACTTCTGTAATGCGCCTGCAACATAAAGAAACGGACAGCCATAGGGGAGTAGCCACGCTTCAGAAGCGGATGACTGCCGGTAAACAATTCGTAGGGCAAAAAACCATTGCCCGCGGATTTGGACATGCGGGCACCATTGACGGTAAGCATATTCGTGTGCATCCAATACTTGGCAGGTTGTACATGGTTGCAAGCTTCGGATTGTGCGATTTCGTTGGTGTGGTGCGTGGCTGCCAGGTCCATTCCACCCCCGTGGATATCAAACTGATCTCCTAGATATTTGCGGCTCATGGCCGAACATTCGATATGCCAGCCGGGAAATCCTATGCCCCAAGGGGAAGGCCAACGCATGATGTGCTCCGGTTTGGCTTTGATCCATAGGGCAAAGTCTAAACGTCCCCTTTTTTCATCCTGACCACCGAGTTCACGGGTATTGTTCAGCAAATCTTCCAGTTTTCTGTTGGTCAGGATTGTATAGTTGTGTTCTTTCACATATTTGTCCACGTCAAAATATACGGTACCGTTGACCTCGTATGCGTAACCGTTGTCAAGGATTTTCTTGATCATCTCGATCTGCTCCGAGATGTGGCCAGTGGCGGTAGGCTCTATGCTTGGAGGCAGGGTGTTGAACAATCGAAGCACTTCATGGAAACCCAATGTGTATTTTTGCACGATTTCCATCGGCTCTAATTGCTCAAGCTTTGCTTTTTTGGCAAATTTGTCATCACCTTCATCGTTGTCACCTTCCAAATGTCCTGCATCGGTGATGTTACGTACATAACGAACCTTATAACCCAAATGCAACAAGTAGCGGAATATCAGATCGAAAGACACAAACGTCCTGCAATTGCCAAGATGTACATCACTATAAACGGTAGGCCCACATACATACATTCCGACGAGATTGGGATGTATGGGATCGAATTTTTCTTTTGTTCGTGTTAGTGTGTTGTAAATGGTTAGATTGTGCTGCATTTTTTTAGTTATCAGTTGTCAGTTATCAGTTGTCAGTTATCAATGGTCGGTTATCAGTAACTATTACTGAACACTGACTGCTGATCACTGACAACTACAAATCTACTTTTGTCTGAAGAATATCTGGATAGGTACTCCGTTGAAATCAAAGTTTTCACGCAATTTGTTCTCGACAAAACGTTTGTATGGATCCTTAATGTACTGTGGAAGGTTACAGAAAAAAGCAAACATCGGTGATCTTCCTGGTAATTGGGTAATATATTTGATCTTGACATACTTTCCTTTAATGGCTGGGGGAGGATAGTTTTCGATGATTTCAAGCATGACGTCATTCAATTGGGAAGTAGGAACGCGTTTGGTTTTGTTTTGGTAGACCTCCATCGCTGTTTCGACGACCTTGAAAATACGTTGCTTTTCCGTCACGGAGGTGAAGATGATAGGCACATCCGTAAAAGGAGCTATCTTCTCGTGTATGCGTGCCGTAAACTCTTTCATGGTCTTATGGTCTTTCTCGATAGTATCCCATTTATTGACTACGATCACGATACCTTTCTTGTTTTTCTCTGCCAAATGGAAGATGTTGATATCCTGTGCTTCGATACCGTCGTTGGCATCCAACATCAAGACCACCACATCCGAGTCTTCCAGAGCCTTGATGGTTCGCAAGACAGAATAAAATTCGATATCCTCATTGACTTTGGCTTTGCGCCTTAGACCAGCTGTGTCGATCAGCAAAAATTCATGTCCGAATTGGTTGTAATGGATACGTATGGAATCCCGCGTGGTGCCGGCAATAGAAGTGACGATATTTCGATCCACACCAAGCAAAGCGTTTGTCAGGGAAGATTTACCAACGTTGGGGCGTCCCACAATAGCAATCTTGGGCAAAGGGGTTTCTTCCTCTTCTTCCGGTTCGGGAAAATGGGATACTACTGCATCCAAAAGCTCGCCTGTACCGGATCCGGATGCGGAAGATATATTGAAGACTTCTCCTAACCCGAAGGCATAAAATTCGGCCGAAGCGTGGTGCAATTTCGCATGGTCTACCTTGTTGGCCACGACATATACAGGTTTGGAACTGCGCCGCAAAATATCGGCAATATCGTCGTCCAGATCAGTGATACCTGTAGTCACATCTACCATAAATAGGATCACGGAAGCTTCTTCAATGGCAATATGTACCTGATCCCGGATAGCCTCTTCAAAGACATCATCCGAACCATGGACAAAACCACCTGTATCGATGACCGTAAATTTCTTTCCGATCCAATCTGCGATCTCGTAATGGCGATCCCGTGTTACTCCACTGAAATTGTCTACGATGGCCTTCCGGCTTTCTGTCAACCTGTTGAACAAGGTGGATTTTCCTACGTTTGGACGACCTACAATCGCTACAATATTTGCCATGTTTTCTTTCTCTATTAGTTTTGCGAAGGATCACCTCACGGCACCCCTGCTTGTTAAAGCCTACAAAGTTACGGAATAAAGTTGGAAAATTTTTAACTGGGATAGGGCAAGCTACAAATGCCAAAGGAGGTTAAAGACACCTCCTTTGGCATTTGTATTAAATCTCTACCGTGGCATCCATGGCAAAATCCTCATGCATCAGATGCACGATCTCGGTTGCTTTTTCGTAGTTGGTCGATTTCTTGGAGAAGAAATCGTGTTGTGTAGTCTCGGTGTTCAGACCGTTCAACACGATAGGGTTGACCTGCTTCACTTCGAAAATAGGATCAAAACCCAGGTTCATCAAGGCTTTGTTGCCGTTGTAGCGTACGTATTCTTTTACCTCAGCAGTAAGTCCTACTACGGTGTACAGTTCTTCGGTATACTTGATTTCGTTTTCGTAAAGCTCGTTCAATAGTGCCAAGAAACGTTGTTTGACTTCTTCTTTGTTAGGAAGTTTGGCAAAAACTTCCTGTGCGATCAAACCGACAAAAACACCATGGATAGACTCGTCAGCAACGATTTTCTTGATGATATCTGCCGAGGCGACCATCTGTCCCTGACCACACAACCACAAAGGCAAGAAAAAGCCTGAATAGAATAAGAAAGATTCTAACAATACGGATGCGCCCAAAGCCATGAACAATTCTTCGTCTGTCGGGTTTTCTTTGTCTATGGCACGATAATACTGATCAATAGTGGCTGCTTTGAATTGTAGGAATTTGTTTTGTGCGACCCAGCCAAATACATCGTTGATCTCATTGGTCGTAGATACGGTGGTGAAGATCGTCGAGTAGGATTTGGCATGGATAGCTTCCATCATACACATGTAAGACAGTACCGCTTTGTTTTGAAGCGAGTCGATGTGATCGATGATTTTGGGCATGCCCGTATGGCTTTGCAATGTATCCAGCAATGTCAAGCCACCCAAGGCTTTTTTATAGCACTCTTTCATATCCCAGCTTAGCCCTTTCCAGCTGTCGATATCTTTCGAAGGGATATATTCTGTATCGATCCAGAATTGTCTGATATTTTGCTCCCAGAACATCAACGCATAATCGTTGTCCGGGGTATTCCAGTTTACGGCAGTGAATTGTTTCATTGAAAAATTAAAAAATATAATGAGATAATTTGAAAATGAGACGATTTGGAAATGTCTTGTCGTTAGACTATCTCATTTCCAAATCTTCAAATTAGCTCATTTCCAAATCTATTATTAAGCTGAGCAAGAGATACACTCTTCAATAGTCGACTTGCGTGTACGTGTATAGTACAGGGATTTCAGGCCAAGTTTATGCGCATAGATATAATACTTCGCCAGATCACGTGTGGAATCTTTTGAATTGGTATGCAGGATGGTCGATACCCCTTGATCAATATGACGTTGGATGACAGATATCAGTTTCAATACTTTCATCTGATCCATATCGTAGGCCGATTTGAAGTAGAAATAATTGTCATTGGTCAGGTACGGCATAGGGTAATACGTCGTACTGTCTCCGTATTCACGCACCTCGATGATGTCCACGATAGGCATGACCGAAGCTGTGGCATTCATGATGTATGAAGTAGATTGATTCGGTGCAATCGCCAAACGGTAAGCATGGTAGATACCGTGCTCCTGTACCTGAGCCTTTAGATTGGCCCAATCTTCGATAGTCGGTACATGGATACCTTCGAACAGTTCTTTGACTTTGTCCGTTTGTGGGAGATAGTCTCGGTTTAAGTATTTGTCGAAATATGTACCATCCGCATAAGCAGATTTTTCGAAACCAACGAATGTCCGTCCTCTTTCTTTGGCGATTTCCATAGAAGCCTCCAAAGAATAATAATTCATCATCATGAAGAAGGTATTGGCAAAATCCAGGGCCTCATGTGATTCGTACATGATGAAGCTTTTGGCCAGATAGCCGTGGAGATTCATCGCACCCAAACCTACCGAGTGCAATTCTCTGTTGGCTTTGGCAATGGAAGGGACCATTTCGATATTGGTCACGTCGGTCACGACAGTCAACGCACGCATCGCCGTTTTGACAGTTTCTCTGATACGTTTGTTGTCCATGACGGTGGCGATATTCAGTGAGCCAAGGTTGCAGGATATGCCGTAGCGGATCGTGTCTTCCTTGCCATATATCTCGATATCAGATACTTCGGAAACCTGCATGATCTCGGTACAAAGATTGGAAAACTTGACTTTTCCTATACCGTTCAATGCGTGCGCACGATTGGTGTTCTCTTTGAAGAAGATGTATGGATAGCCAGACTCTTTCTGTGTCTGTGCAATCTTGACCAAGAGGTGGCGGGCATTGATTTTCTTTTTCTTGACGTTTGGATTGGTGATCAGCTCATCGTACATCACATCCATATCCATTTCATCCAAAAACTGACCATATTCTTGCATGACCGTATGTGGATAGATCAGATAACAAGGCTCGTCTTTTTCGGCCAGTTCCATGAATTTGTCCGGGATGATGATACCGATCGATAGAGACTTGATACGGACTTTCTCGTCTACGTTGATCTTTTTACAATCCAAAAACTCTTCGATATCCGAGTGGAAGATATTCAGATACACCGCTCCTGCTCCGGGACGCTGACCGAGCTGATTGGCATAGGAGAATGTGTCTTCCATGATTTTCATAATGGGAAGGACTCCTCCGGCACGGCCGTCTACGCCCTTGATAGCTTCGCCACGGGCACGGATCTTGGAGATATTGAAGGATACACCTCCGCCAATGGAAGATAATTTCATTGCCGAATCGACGGCATAACCGATACCGTTGAGATTGTCACCGATCTCATCCAGAAAACAGGAGACCAATTCTCCCGAACGTTTTTTTCCGGCGTTCAAGAATGTCGGGGTAGCAGGTTGATATTCTTGATTGATCATGATCTCGGCGTATTCGATAGCTTTCTGTACCCCTTCCTCACGAGCGAGAAACAAGGCCACAGCTACGACACGGTCTTCGTATCTTTCCAAAAATTTCTCCCCGGAGTCATCACGCAGGGCATAGCTTTGGAAAAACTTGAAGGCAGCCATAAATGACTGGAAACGGAACTTTTTGGCGAAGACAAAATTATACACCTCCTCCATTTCCTCAAATGTGAACCATTCGTAGAAATTGATGTAATAGTCATGCTCAATCAGATAATCGACTTTTTCTTTGAGCGTGTAAAAGAACACTGTGTTCTTGTTGACATACTCTAAGAAATAGGCACGAACAGCCTCCTTATCTTTGTGGAGGCTGTACTCGTCATCATGTTTGATCATGATTTCGTTATTAAGCAATATCCAGTTTTTTGCTACCTCGTTTGCTATCATAGTATTGATTCTTTATTATATCGATAAATTGATTAATATCCTCCATGGTGCCCGAAAGCTCGAATTTGAATGCCAATGATGTGTCGTATATGGCTGAGATCTTGTCTGCTGCGATCGCAAAATTTCTTCCCCAATTGCGGTTTCCACTGGAACTTACCGAAAAGATCTTGTCATTGTGGTTTTTCATAAACTCTTCGGTCAAAGGGGGAACCTTGCCAAAGTTTGTCGTGAACGTAACCAAATGGCCAGGCGTGTCTACCTCCATATCCTCTTGGATACATTGAGCAGACCAACCGGTAACCTGTATCACCTTTTCGACAAAGCGTCGAACATTACCGGTTTTACTATCGTAATATAGATGGATCATTTTTCCCTCCAATTTTTACAGACCAACGATTTATTTTGCAATAGCTTCCAATTCTTCGGGTTTGAAACCGATGACACGGTGCTTTATTTCATCATTCTCCAACACAATGACGGTAGGCACTGTACGAACCTTAAATCTGACGGCAAGCTCCGGTGCATCGAATGGATTTACCGTCTCATAAGAAATACCTTTGTTGTCCAAGTAGGCGGACACCTGTGCGCAAGGCGCACAATCGTTTTTTTCAAATTTAATGATTCTAGCCATGTCTTGTTATGTTTTTGAACCGGCTACCCTCTACAGGGTAATCGTCTGTGATTATAAAATAACGCTGAACTGAGATAGTGTCAATCTCAACAAGAACAAATATCCTATATTTTACGGGGGAGCGGTAGCCATACTTTTCCACATTGTCCACAAGGCTGAGGAGAAAAGCCGTCTGGTAGCTTGTGTTTTTCAATAAAAATCTGTGTAACAGCAATTAACGTATGTGGATAACTTTGAAAAAGAGTTTTTTATGAACGATCTCCTCTATTACAAAGATAACTTTTTTTTGTGGAAAATTTTAATCCGATGAGTATCAAACGGTATGTTTGTGCTCTATGTCTTTAAATAACTGACGTAGATCTATTATGATGTGTTGGGCACACGACCGTTGCCGGCTATAATTCTCATCAATACAGCTACTAAATATTAACATTAGAGATAAATGATATGATGAATTTAACAAAACCCAAGGCATGCTATTATTATGCTTTTTGTTTTTTTATTCTCTCTTTTTTTACGGGTTGTAAAAAAGATACGTTCAACACAACAAACAATGAGCGTCCTGCACCTGGGATCATGTTGTCTACGGAAAGTAATGTGGTAGAGGCTTACGAAGGTCAGATGGTCAATGTGACGATTTCGCTGGAAGCGCAAGCTGGTATTGCCGCTATCCGGGTGAGCAGAGGTGGACAGCTTTTAGAAACCATCGAAGGTACCTCCGGGCAGGTAGGAAGAATATACGCCATTCAGTATCTTGTTCCAGAGGGAGCGATCAGCGGAGATAAAATTGTCTATCTGTTTGTATTGGAAGACAAACAGGGCAGGCGTACGGAGCAGAGTCTTACGATACAGATTATTGATGCACCGCCAATTCCCGATTTTGAGTTTGAGGATATCACGATTGGTGGTAATAACTATAAACTGATCAATCTCGATATCAACAGAGATGTGACCTTATCTAACGATCACGATTACTTGCTACGTGGCAAAGTTGCTGTTATTCAGGGAGCTGTCCTGACTATTGAGGAAGGGACAACTATTTATGCTGATGGAGCTGACGCGGCACTGCTGATTACTACAGGTACAAAAATCATGGCCGAAGGAACAGCAGCAGAGCCTATTGTATTCACTAGCTTAGCGGCTCGAACCGGAAGCGGCGCGGGAGGACAGTGGCTTGGCCTTTTTATTCATGGGTTGGCTCCAGTCACCACTACTCATCCTACTATTATTTCCGATTATGGTCAATATGGAGGGGCAGATGAGGCTGATGATTCAGGCAGTTTGAAGTATGTAGAGATCGCCTATGCCGGAGCACAAGTGACCTCGGGAACGAGCACTGCAGCTGCTCTTGTGAATGGTGCGCTCAACTTGAATGCGGTGGGTAGTGGTACCCAACTTGAACATATTTATGTGAACAGGTCTGGAACAAGTAGAACAGGGGTTTCAATCTCAGGAGGTACTGTTAAGATTAAGTATTTGTTTGTGGACAGCCCTCAAGGCCGAGCCTTGTTGTGGAAGGCCGGTTATAGTGGGTTGATCCAGTTTTTTGTAGCTACCTATAGTGATGATCCTGGAGGTGCTTACACAGCTATCGACGGATATGGAAATGTAGGGGCTTTGGGTTTCCCTGTGTTTAGTAATGTAAGCATCCAAGGAGGAGGTCAGACAAATACACGGGGTATACGTATTCGTGATGAGAGTAGCGGTGTTTATACAGGAGGAGCAAAGGTACGTATCTACAACTGTTGGATAAACGGTACAGGTAATCCCGGATTGCGTACCGATGCTACCAATGATGTCCTCGTTGCTCATAGTCGGATTTGGGGCAACGGTAGTGGTAATCAGAACTTCCATAGCAGCGCTTCCAGCTATAATTCATCCGCATCACCTTATTTTAATAATACTACTCCTGTCACTATTACGGAAGGCTATAAGGGTGTAGACACGAATGGTGCGCTAGATCCTGTCACATTAGATTCTTGGTTTAGCCCTGCACCCTATATTGGTGCGGTAGATCCTGGAAATGACTGGACAGGTTGGTGGAATTAAATTAAATAGCACAAATTTTAGAAAAGAGATAATGTACAAAAGAATATATTTATTGATTATCGCCGTAGTAGGCACTTGGATGTTTACTGCTTGTCAAAAAGATCGCACAATCTTACCGGATCTGGGTATATTGGCCACCAATGACCTTAACGATGCAGGGGGCGGTTCGTTTACCTACGTATATGAACCCTTAAATTCCCGCCCAATCAAAGTATGGTTTTACACACCACGGGATGCCCCCAAGGATGTACCTATCCTGTTTATTATGCATGGTGTAGAGCGTAATGGACAGACCTACCGTAACAATTGGGTCAATCTTGCCCGTGAAAACAACTGGCTCATTATCGCTCCTGAATATTCTACCGCTGCCTATCCTGGAAGCAGGTACTACAACGTAGGCAATGTATTCAGTGGAAGCGGAGGAACCTCCGGAACTTTGAATCCGGAAGATCAGTGGACTTTTTCTACGATTGAGGCTATCTTCGACCATGTCGTTGCGAAGATCGGCGGTACTCAGCAAACGTACAATATCTATGGACACTCAGCAGGTTCGCAGTTTGTAAGCCGTATGGTGACTCTCAAATCTGAGCCAATGAGACTTAATAGGGCTATTTTTGCCAATGCGGGCTGGTACACATTATTGGATGTGGGTACGGCTTATCCTTATGGCATAAGCAACCTTGGGCTGACCGATGAGCAGATCAATCGTGCTTTGGCACAGGATGTAGTGATTCTGTTGGGTGAGGCCGATGTGAATGTAGACGATAATCTCAATACCGATCCGCCTGCTATGGCACAAGGACCTCATCGGTTTGCACGGGGGCATTATTATTTCAATTATCACAAAGAGTTGGCAGCTAGCCGTGGGGTGTCTTTCGGATGGAAGCTTGCCACAGTACCCGGTGCGGGACACAGCAACAGGAGCATGGCTCCATCGGCGGCCAATTTCTTAAAATAGATAGACAAACAGCATCAATAGCATGAGACCTTTGGAAAATATGGAACAAAAACCGGGTGTCACATCAGGCACAAGTCCAGCGCTCACCGATAGCGAGCTGTGGGGGCTGTTCAAAAAAGGGGATGAAGCGGCATTCAAAACGATTTATTTCAAGAATTACCCACTACTATACCAATATGCCTTGAATATCAGCAAAGATGAGCATGTCAGCGATGATGTTATACAGGATATGTTTTCGAGTCTTTGGCATACACGTAGAAATTTGGGGGTAGCCGTCTCCATCAAAGCCTATCTGCTCAGTTCACTCAGACGACGGGTACTGCTGAAACTAAAACAGATCCGGCGCAAGCAGGTGCTGGCACTGGAGCTATTTACGTTCAATCCCGATATCGAATTTTCTCCAGAGATGGTCATGATCAGAGAAGAGGGCGATTTCTTTAAGCGTTCAATCGTCAAGGAAGCATTGAATCAGCTGAGCAAGCGGCAAAAAGAAGTAATTTATCTGAGATTTTACCAGGATATTCCATACAAAGAAGTTGCAAAGGTAATGGGGATCAACTACCAGTCTGTGCTCAATTACTGTCAGGCAGCGCTACAGGTCCTGCGCAACAATGAAGCATTACTCCGGGCAATGTCACTGGATCGTTATTCCGAGTGACTACAGCTCTTGAAAGGGCCAAGTATATAAACAAAATCTCTGAACAAAGATGTTGACGTAGCATGTTTGAAAAAATGAAAAAAATAGATAGAAAACTAGCAAGTGAATCGTTCATCAATTTCGTATATCGGAGTAATTCTGAGGATGTGGAGAAGTGGCAGAAATGGATAAAGGAAAATCCTGAATACGAAGAAGTTGTCGAGCGCGCCACTCTGGTCGTGAACAGCCTTCGCTTTAATACCGAAAACAACAATGTAGATACTACTTCAAGACATTGGCGTAAACTACAGGACAGGATACGTAAAGAAACGTATACAAATAGCAGTAGACCATCATCCATCAGAAGACCGATTTATGGGCTGGTGGCAGTATTGGCAGGTGTATTGGTTTCGGTTGTGATATGGTTTCAGCTGTGGCATAACCCCACGATCACCTTTGAAACAGATATTGCCCAGAAGGCTATGTTGAAACTACCTGATGGTTCCGAAGTGACGCTTAATAGGAACAGTAGCATTCGCTTCCATAAGTCCTGGGACGATGACTCTGTCAGACAGGTGTGGTTAGAAGGCGAGGCCCACTTCAAAGTGAATCCTGAAAAGATGACCGATGGGAAATACCGAAGGTTTGAGGTACATACTGAAGAACTACTGATTGATGTGATAGGTACGGTATTTAGTGTAAACACGACAGACAACAGCTATGTCGTGCTGGAATCCGGACGTGTGGACATTAGGAAGAAAGGAGAGCGCGAAGTATACACTTTGAAACCGGGACAATCGGTGAAGATCAATACATCTGGGGATCTCGTCATGAGTGAGACGAATGCACAGCCTCATATTTCCTGGATAGATGGAAAGATACTGTTGAACGACAATTCCCTAAGTGAAATTATACAATTTGTCGAGGGAAGCTATGGCTTGACCATACAATGTGATGATGAAACTTTGTTGAAAAGGAAACTTAGTGGACAGATCAGACTGGACAATATCGATGATCTTCTGCACGTATTGGAAAAGGCTCTGGATCTAGTGATCGTAAGAGACCAGGATACAGTAAAAATATTGGAAATAAAAAAACACAGGATTCATGTACAAAATCAGACAACTCATGTTTTTTAATCACATGTATAAACCGCTTGGACTGGTATTATTGTTCTATATTATGGGGATAGGACAGACCCAAGCCACATACCCCAATGGAATATCCGTCACGCTATCAGAGCAGAAAAAGAACGGTGCCACACTGATCTCATTGCAAAAAGGGTTAGAATTGCTCATCAAGGAGACCCGGACAGGAATCATTTATGAGCCGGGAATCATCAAAGGAATACAAGTGAATCAACAGGCGATTGTACAGTATAATTATTCGACTGAGCGGATTCTGAATGCCTGGCTTAAAAACAGTCCTTTGACGTTCAACAAAATATCGGGGAGTACAAATTATATCATTGTCCGTAGAAGTGAAAGGGATGCACAGGCAGAAGTTCGGCCAAAAATAGATCAGCGTGCCGCAGTGTCCAAAGACGAAGAAGTCTCTAATATGCAGAAAACAACAGTTTCTCCTTCGCCTACATTACAGGACAGGATTGTAGAGGGGCGTGTCGTATCTTCGGATGGCCAGACTGTTTCGGGAGTCTCCGTATCGATAGAGGGATTTGGTGGAGGAACGGTGACCGATGCCCAGGGACGTTATAGGATAGCGCTGCCGGAAGCTGCTCAACGATTGATTTTTAGCAATTTAGGATATGAAAGGCATGTAGAGACAATCAACGGTAGGCGTACTATAGAGATAACTCTTTACCCGGTCGCTAAACAAATAGAAGAGGTGGTGGTTGATGCCTTGGGCTTTGAGCGTAAAGCGGATGCTTTGGGGTACAGTACATCGCAGATCGGCGGAGGACAGATAGCCAGTTCGATGGAAGGATCGGTGATCAACGGTATGGCCGGAAAAGCCTCAGGTGTACGCATCTCCAGAACATCTGGAGATCCGGGAGCAGGCTCACATATACAGATACGTGGTGCCAGCACAATTGGTGGGATACAACCATTGATCGTACTTGACGGTATTCCAATTGACAATTCATCTTCAGGAAACTCTACCGAGGGCGTAAACCAGCAATCGCGTCTGAATGACATCAACCCAGATGATATTGAATCCATGGACATTTTGAAAGGAGCCGCTGCTGCTGCCTTGTGGGGATCCAGAGCATCCAACGGTGTCATTGTTATTACCACCAAAAAAGGAAAAGCTAATGACAAACTAAATATATCCTTCAAATCTTCGTATTCTTACGACCAGATTTTGGAAAGGCACCCTCTGCAAAGCACTTTCGGTCAGGGAAATGCCGGTATATACAACTCAACATCACAACAAGCTTGGGGAGATTTGATCGCGGATCGATTTGGTGGGTCGGATGTCATCGATAACACGGGTGCTTTCTTCCGGGCTGCCAATGGCAATATCTACTATCCTGTGGTCGAAAAACGAGACCAGACTATCTATCATGATTCAAATTTTGATCAGGTTTTCCAGAATGGATATTTTTTGGACAATTCGTTGAGCTTGAGTGGCGGAGATAGCCGGGCGACTTATTTTGTTAGTTTGAGTGATTTTAAGCAGGATGGTATTATCCGCAATAACAGTGATTACCGAAGGACTACATTTCGGGTGAATGCCAGCCGCAAGTTTGGTGAAAAGATCTCCTTGAGTACGAATACAGCCTATACCCTCTCAAACAGCAACCGTATCCGCAAAGGAAACTCCAGTTCGGGGCTTTACTTGGGGATGCTGAGAACACCTCCGGATTTCAACATCCTGGATTATGAAGGGGAGTATTACACAGGAGCAGGGGCAACTCCTCAAAGAAACCGCCAACGGGGTTCTAGAAGTCCGATTGGCGCCCTTGCAAACCCAGGTTGGAATAATCCGCTATGGACCATTCATAATCAAGAGAACTTTAGCCGTGTGAACCGCTTTATCAGCAGTTTCCAATTTAATGCAAAGGCCACGGATTGGATGGAGGTGATGTTGCGCTCGGGAGTCGATACCTATATCGATGAACGGAATGCCTATTTTGCGACAGGCAGTGTCGGTCAGCTTCAATCTTTGGGACGGTATGACGAAAGCAAAGAGATGGACTATGAAATCAATGCAGACGCAATCACCATATTCCGACCGAAATTGTATGCAGGTTTACATTCGGAGATGTTGGTCGGTTTCAACTTTAACCAAAGAAGCAACCAAGATATATCAGGAATGATAACGGGTTTTATCGATCCGGATTCGCCTCTTCGAAATTTTGTCAACGGGCGGGCAGGATCTTATGGATTATCCAACAACAGAACACTCCGTCGCAATGCGGCGCTGTACAGCTCTGTGGACTTGAATTACCAAGACTACCTGTTCTTAATGCTGACAGGTCGTTTTGAGAGTGCTTCTACATTTGGCGAGTTGGCTAAGAGCAGTTTCTTCTTCCCTTCGGCTACGTTGGCATGGCAGTTTCACCGCAATTTGGAATTACCGGATTATTTCTCGTTTGGTAAGCTGCGAGCCTCCTTTGCTATGGTGGGTGTAGAACCTGTTATGTACCGTACGATCAGCCAGTTTTCAGCCCCGACCTATTCGGATTCCAATGGAGGAAACCTGGAGTCTTCGTGGTTTGGCAATGGTGCATTTGTACCGGCTAACCGAGTTGGGAATCCTTACTTGAGACCCGAAATCAAGACCGAATTCGAAACAGGACTGGATATGCGCTTTATCAGCAATCGCTTGCGTACATCTTTCACTTATTACAACAATAAGACTACGGATGTACTGTTTGACGTGCCTATTCCGTCATCTTCCGGCTATACCAATATGCAGGACAACGCCGGTGAAATCAAGAACTGGGGGGTAGAGTTGGATGTAAACTACGATGTGGTTCGCAAGAATGACTTTACTTGGACATTGGGTGTCTTGTGGGATCACAACCGTAACGTGGTTTCCAGGTTGCCAGATGCCGAATCGTTGAATTTGGACGGTCTTTCGGGTGTTTCCGGACGTGCTGTACAGGGATACCAATTGGGTGTACTTTGGGGCAAGAAATGGTTGCGGGATGCCAATAATGCCCTGGTACTGGATGTCAATGGGTTCCCTCAAGTGGCCGAAGCACAGGGGGTGATCGGAGATCCCAATCCTGCTTGGCGTGGCAGTGCGTTGACAACGTTGCGCTACAAAAACTTTGCTATGGACGTGGTGATCGAAACGATGCAGGGCGGCAACATATTCGCCGGAACTTACGCTTCCCTATTACAGTATGGTATGGCACCCGAAACTGCCAATATCAGCGTAGCACCTTATGATATGATGGCATGGAACGGTCAGGTTGTTACGCAGGGAACAGAGTTTAGAGGGAATATAGAAGATTTTGGTGCGGGTCCGGTAGCGTTGGATGAAAGCTGGTACCGTCAGGGCCCGGGAAGCTATGCCGGGGCTTCCGAGCAATTTATCCAAGATGCTTCATGGACAAGGATTCAGCAATTGACACTATCTTATTCGTTGCAATCGGAGAAATTCAGAAATATGACCAAGCTCCAAGGTGTGGAGTTGGCACTTACGGGGCGTAATCTTTTTGTTTGGGCAAAAGAATTTAGGGGCAATGATCCTAATAGCAACTTGTCCGGAATAGGAACTGTACGAGGTATAGATTATTTCAATAATCCTGCCACGCGTTCCTATGTATTTACACTAAAGCTTACCTATTAAAATGTATATGATGAAACCTGCATGAATTGCAATCCACAAAAAGAGATGAATAATTCATACAAGCTTCATTGCCACTAAAAGAAAAATTATTCCAATGAAAAAGTTAGTATATATATCATGGATGACCATCGTTATCGGTTTTACGACGGCCTGCAGTAAGATCGTAGGGGGCTTGAACGACAATCCCAACCAACCGTCGGCAACGTCGCCTGACTTGCTCTTGACGGGGTTGCAATTAGGGGCAGTTACCCTGCATTCAGGAGAAATGACCCGCGATGCAGGACTATTGAACGGCTATTTTCGGGGAACGGACAGACAGTACCTGACCTTATACAATTATACGATTATTAATGCTGATTTCAGCGGGCATTGGGCAGACTGTTATCGGGTCGTTCGGAATGCTATTGTTCTTGAAGAACTTGCAAAAGCAGATAATAGAGAAGGTATCATTGTTGGAATCTCCAAAGTAATGGCTGCACATACGTTTGGGACAACTGCTGCGCTGTGGGGAGATGTCCCCTTTACAGAGGCGGGTCGCTACGTCGAATACAGCAACCCCAAGTATGATAGTCAACAGGACGTATATGCTGGTGTACAGAACATGTTGGATGAGGCGATAACCGCGTTACAAAGTCCGGTTGGAAGGCCGGTGGCAAATGCAGATCTGTTCTTCGATGGAGATCCTGCAAAATGGATCAAAGTGGCCCATTCGCTGAAAGCGAGATTTTACCTGCATGTGGGCGATTATGAAAAAGCGTTTGATCATGGATTATTGGGGATTATGGCTCCGGCAGATGTATGGCAAGCTGATTTTTTTATGAACGAGCTGAACGCTCAGAATCTTTATGAGCAGTTCTATCGCGGAAACCGGGCATTCGATATGGAGACCAGTGGGACATATTTTTTTGAGTTCCTTTCTCCTACAGGTAGTGCCTACCGTGGCGATACGAAAACCAATGAAACTGCACGGTTCAATTATTTGGTGACCACGACAGGTGGTCGCTCTATCAACAATATTACAGCGAATGGAGCATTTGGACCTACGGCACCTTACAAGTTGTTTTCATATGAAGAGAACCTGTTGATCTTAGCGGAGGCGGCATATTATCTGGACGGATTTACCGAATCGTTGAACTTCCTGAATACTTTACGCGCTTATTACCGTACAGGAGCACATGTAAACGGTACTACTACAGGTGTGCAATACGACGACTACGTTGCTTCCGATTTCGTAGGGTCAGGTATGGCAGCAGTCTCTGGTCTAAGCCAGGATCAAGCTTTATTGAGAAAGATATTAGAGGAAAAATACATATTGTTCTATTCACATATAGAGGGTTTCATCGACATGCGACGCACAATGGACGAGGTTTATGGACTTCCGCTCCCACCGAATGTAGGCACGCGGCTGCCACAGCGTTTTCTCTATCCGCAGACAGAACTGGATCGAAATATAAACAAGCCGGCAGTTATCCCTAGCTTGTACGATAAAACGCCTGTCAATCAATAACTTTTGGTACAAACAATGATACTAAAGATGAAAAGCAGATATAGAAATATGAAATCAACATTATTTGTGCTGCTGTTGATGTGGGCCGGTTTTTCGACTTGTACTTCTCAATCTCTATTGCCCGCGGGTAGTGGTATTTTCCATTTCTCAACGCATCCGGCACTTCGAGGTGACAGTATAAGGGTATTTTATCACAGACCAGTAGGGAAGGTTGCAGAGTTTCCGGTGCTTTTTGTCATGCATGGGGTAAATCGAAATGCAGATACCTATCGTGACAACTGGGTAGAGTTGTCCGAAAAATATAAAATATTGGTTATTGTTCCAGAATTTACCAAAGAACGATTTCCGGGCAGCCGTATGTACAATTATGGCAATTTGTGGTCTAAGGATGGCAAGCTTAATGCGGAACAGGATTGGACCTATTCGCTCATCGATCCAATCTTTGAGGAAGTTGTACGACTCAGCGTAAGCAAAGCGAAGCAATATGATCTGTTTGGCCATTCGGCAGGTGCGCAGTTTGCACACCGTTTCTTTCTGTTCAAACGGGATACCAAAGTTAGCCGTGTAGTAGCTGCCAATGCGGGCAGTTATACGATGTTGGATACCGGAGTAGATTTTCCTTTTGGAGTGAACGGAATGGAAATGGACGAGGATAGATTGAAATCCCTGTTAGCACGTGATCTCATCGTGCAACTCGGTGAAGAAGATACGGATCCGAAGCACCGTAACCTGAATGTCACACCGGAAGCTATGAAGCAAGGGGCATATCGATTTGAACGGGGTATGAATTTTTATGAGAGTGCTAAAGAATGTGCTGATAGATTGGGTGTCAGCTTTGGTTGGACGCTCCGTACGGTAGCCGGTGTGGCACACGATAATGCCGGGATGGCTTTGGATATTGCCGGTTATCTTTATTCCGGTAATAAGAGCGGGAGTACCGGCGAAAACCGCTCGTCCAAGACAAATCAATTTTTTAAAGAATAACCATCTCCTCGACGATCACTTGTCCGACATGTTCGTTTACGCGGCCGATGATTTGTCTTTTCATGATGGTGAGTTCGTGCTTGATTACGGCCGATTCTACCTTGACAAAAAGTTTCTTGTCTTTGACGTATATCTGCTGGGTACGTTTGGCGATATAAGGGCCTATGATCTCCGGCCAAGCAGCTACTATGGAAGATACATCAAATTTTTGGCGCAAGCGATAGGCGTCTAGCCATTTTTCGACAGCCTGTTTGATGCTGATGTCGTCTTTTGCCGGAACTTTATCGAAATCTTGCTTAGCCATTTGTTTTGTTGTCTATAGCAAAGGTACAGATTTATCCGTACAACTTACCCTCACTTATAGCGAATATACGGATTGGGCGCTCTATCTCTTCAAAGATATGGCGAATTCTGTCAGCATTCGTATCCGTGATGAATATCTGTCCAAATTCATCGTTCGATACCATCTGCATGAGCTTTTTGGTACGGTTGTCGTCCAGTTTGTCAAATATATCGTCCAGAAGCAGCAAAGGTTTGAACTTCTTTTGTGCCGTCAGGAAGCTGTATTGTGCCAATTTGAGTGCGATCAAAAAAGATTTTTGTTGCCCTTGTGAACCAAACTTTTTGAGGGGCATATTGTCGTGTATGGTAAACAGCAGGTCGTCCTTGTGGATACCTTGTGTCGTCCGTTCCAGGATTCTGTCTTTGTCCAGGCTTTCTTCGAGCAATCGTCCTAGCCGCTGATGATGTAGTGCAGAATCGTATACTAGAGAAACATCTTCTGCACCTTCGGACAGAAAACGGTAGTGCCGCTGAAAGAAAGGGACAAACTCCTCCATAAACATTTTGCGCCGTTCGTAAATCGTTTCACCTACCTCGCTGAGCTGCATATTGAGTACTTCCAACAAGCCGGTGTCCAGCACACCTTTCTCACGGATATTTTTCAGTAGGGTATTGCGTTGTAATAAGATCCTGTTGTAGAGAATCAGTGTGTCCAGGTATTTATTGTCTGTCTGGGAGATGACATTGTCCACAAACTTGCGGCGCTCTTCACTGCCTTCGGTGATGATGATACTGTCATTAGGAGAGATCATAACCAACGGAAATTGACCAATGTGATCGGCAAGACGTTCGTAGTCCTTTTTGTTACGTTTGAACTGCTTTTTTTGGTTGCGCTTGAGACTACATGAGATGTGGTCGGACACTTCCTTACGTATGAAATCACCCTGTACGATGAACCATTCTTCGCCGCTTTTGATATGTTGGGAATCTATGGGATTGAAATAGGATTTGCACAGGGAAAGATAATGGATGGCATCTAGCAGATTGGTTTTTCCGGCGCCGTTTGCTCCTGTAAAAGCATTGACTTCCGGCAAGAAAGCCAAAGTAGATTCGGAATAATTCTTAAAATTCAGTACCGTAAGCTGCTTTAACCACATAAGTAGGACAAAGATACGGTTTTCACTGAGAGAACTTTACTTTACCTCTTCAAAGTCGATAAATTCTCCTGCCGTGGCCGGTCCTTTTCGTTTCTCTTCCTGTTGTGGGACGTAATCTACGCGTACCTTTCCCTCGTTGTGTGGGGAAGAGTAGTCCTGGCGGGTGTCGTAAGAGTCTGATTGACCAAACGGTTGCCCATATGTATAGGTGTATTGTGATTGCTGCGCTTTCTTCATCATACGTTCTGTCAGCTTCCGCATAGCATAAGGAACCAGAAGCCGCATTGAAAATTTAAAAACGTAATAAAACGCAACCGTGAATAATATAAAATATAACAGTGTACTCATTTTCTCATCTATTTCTTCAAATATACCAAAAATGTAGACAGGCTTAGGTCAAAAAAATGTCAGACTGTCATGGCTTAACATATTTTAACCCACAGGGTCTGGCTGTAAGCTATATGCTTTAGACCATAGGCCGATTTGTATATCCATTAAGAACAAGGGCCTACTGCTTACAGCCTATTGCCTTTGCGCTTTCTTTATACTTTCATAGAGAGCTTCGGGCTTATGTGTGCCGATGATGTAGACCAATCCATCTCGGTCTGTCAGCCAGACAGCCTCTTTTCCGCCTGCGTAAAACCTGATTTTCCCGTTCTTGTGCAGGTTGTACACCGGGTTGTTGAAAATAAAACGGCTATATTCCTTTTTCTCCACTTTGACGATGGAGGATAGATCTATCTTGACCAGACTCGTCGTCCACAGGCCGCTCAGTGTGATATTATTATTGGATACCACTGTCTGGTAATGCAGCAGGTACATCATGACGACCGAGACCAATATAATGGCCGATCCCACGATAAAGAACAACTGGCGTGAGGCCAGATGGTCAAAATTGAGATAATACGCAATAAAACAAAATAGGGCCAACGTCAATCGGATGCTTATCCATGACTTGTCCCGTCCCAGGTATTGCCGTTCTTTAAAAATATAATCCTGATTCATACCTACAGCTTATGACGAACTAATGTAAGGACTTTTTGTGTATTTTCCGTAATTTTATAGCGTTCGTCTATTTGAAAACCACTTATCCATAGGATATCCCCGTTTCCGTTTACCCAAATAGGAATACGCTTTTTTTCAAATAGATTGATCTTTCTGTCAATGAAAAAATCGCTTAACTTTTTCTTTCCCTGCATACCCAATGGCTGAAAATAATCCCCTTCACGCCAGGCTCTTACCGTCAAGGGGAACACTAATTTTGTGATATCCAATTTGGCTGTGGAGCGATCCTTCACAATAGTCCGATCTTCCGAAACAGACAGCTCGAAAGAGTGTGCTGCCCAATGGATTTTTTGTTGGCCTTCATGGATAGTCAACTCGTCAATTTCGTTGGACTTTTCTTGCAGAATCAGTTGGTCGCGATCCAGTAGCAATCCATGGGAGGGGGATTCGAAAATCCGGCCCGGCTCACTGTCCAAAGCATCTTTAAGATCTTCCAAGACCGATTTAGAAAAACCGAACGGCTCGAAAAGAAGAAACAACAGGCCAGTATCCTTGTCTTGTATGTCTGCCTTGTGGATAGTCCATTGGTTTTGTTTTTGCACTACAAAGAGCTGTTGGCGCAAGGTGTGTACAAAGTTTTGCAACACGGCATAGGTTTCTTGAAATCGACTGATGTTTTCATTCATGATGGGAATGAAGTCGGCGTTTAATTGTTCAAACTGAGGTATGATATCGAGACGTATCTTGTTTCTGGCATACTTGGTCGAAAAATTTGAAGCATCATCCCGGTAGGGTATATCCCATTGGGCTACAGCCTGCTCGATTTCTTTGGATTCCAAGAAAAGCAGAGGACGGATAATGTTACCACGTTTGGGTAGTATACCGCGTAAGCCTTGTAGACCGGTGCCTCGGACAAGATTGAGCAGCACGGTCTCTACATGGTCGTTTTTGTGCTGTGCCACTGCTATTGCTGTACAGTTGCGCTCTCCTGCCAATCGTTCAAACCAGGCATAGCGCAGTTCCCGTGCCGCCATCTGTATCGAAAGTTTGTGCGTTGTAGCATAGTCTTCTGTGTCAAACCGTTGGACATGATGCGGTATGCCGAGATTACCGCAGTATTCGCGTACCAACAGTTCGTCCTTGTCAGATTCTTCTCCTCGCAATCCGAAATTGCAGTGAACCACTTCTATATCTATTTTCAGGTCATGGAAAAGCCGTAGCATCAGCATGGAGTCCTTTCCTCCGCTTACGGCCAGTAAAATCCGGTCTCCCGTTTTCCACAGGTGATTTTTTTCACAAAAAGCCTTAAACCTTTTTAGGAGTTCCATAGGTCAAAAGTAGTGAATAATTGCTGGATTGCAGTACACCATAGCCTACGGTCCAGATCGTAGGTTAAAGAGATGCCGGTAAAATTTAGCAATTAACATTTTTTTGGTATTAATTTATCTATTTTTGCGACTATGAAACATTGGGTTGTTTTTTTGTTTTGTTTGCTCCAAATGGGGGTGTCTTATGCACAGACCCCGCAAACAGGCAATGTACGATCCAATGCCGATAGATTAAACTTGGTTTCGTCCAATAGTGGTCGTATCAATGCAAAGACGGGGCACATGGTCTTTTATCGACCAGTCTACGAGCACAAAGGCAATACACTATCTGCCGATAGCGGATATATCTATGAGGATGAGATCAAGCGACAGTTTTTTGAGGCCTTTGGCAATGTCGTGATTACACAGCCTTCGGGTACGGTCATTTATTCTGACAGGTTGCATTATGATGCTGCGGCACAGCACGCCCGATTGACCGGCAATGTCAAGATGGTCGATGGAACCTCTGTTCTGACGACCAATTACATGACCTACAATATGCGTTCGAAGACGGGAACCTATCAAAATGGAGGCCGGATTGTGTCCCGTGGAGATACCATCACATCCAAAACCGCCTATTACTTTGAAAATACTTCAGACGCTTACTTCCGATATAAGGTCGTCGTCCGCACGCCTAATGTCAAGGTGTATACAGACAGTATGCGGTACAACTCGCTCACTAAGGAAACTTATTTCTTTGGCCCAACCAATATAAAAGGGAATAAAGGCGAAAACCTCTATACCGAACGAGGTACATACAATACCGGTACAGGTATAGCCAAGTTCAACAAAAATAACCTCTATACAGAAGGCACTAAATTCCTGAAAGGGGATAGTCTGTATTACAACCGGGATAATGGAGTGGGGGAAGCTTTCCGTAATGTAGTTTTTGTGGATACACTGGACAAATTTTATGCGTATGGTGGCAAAGGGGTCTATCTGCAAGCCGATGAATCTATTTTGATGACCGAGAAGCCATTGGTCATCACCGTCGTCAAAAATGATAGTACGGCGCAGGAAAGCCAAGTGGACAGTGTGGACGTAGAAACCAAAAAGTCAAAAAAAGAACTCAAGCGGGAGAAAAAAGAAGCTGAAAAAGAAGCGGCTGAATCTATCGTAGCCGAAAAAGACAGCACTGGCACCGATACAGCGCCCTTATCGAAGACAGAAAAGGACAGTATCGCCTCGGCAAAGGTGGATTCCGTTTATCTCACGGCAGATACCCTCTATTCGAAAATGATCCCGGCAAAAGACTACCATCCTTTACAGCTCAACTTGGATAGAAGCGGTGGCCAGCTCTTGGACGAGAAGGAACCGGACTATGGCGATGATGAGGAAGGCGAGAAGCCGATAGGACAAGATAGCATAGCGGGAGTGGCGATAGAATCCGTGCGGGCGGATAGCCTCGCGCAGAAGGATAGCAGCAGGGTAGAAATACCCGAATCTTTGACACCAAAGGATACCGTAAGTACACCCAAAACTAAGAAACCGGTGGGGTCCCCTAAGCTTCAGAAACCGCCCCAAGAGGGGCGAATAGAGGTAGAGCTGAAGGCCGATAGTACCTTACGTCAAGAGGCCATCATTCCAACAGGAAATGAAGCGGACGACAAGATTACAGAGGCGCTGAGGGTTGCCCAGACCCCCGATACATCGACTGCTGACATACCGGTGGTCGTACCGGACTCCACAGCCAACCTTGCCGATACAGCCAAGACACGGATCGTAAGGGCATATTACAATGTGCGTCTTTTCAAGTCAGATCTACAGGCTGTAGCCGATTCGGCTTACTATGGTATGCTCGATTCCATGTTTCGATTTATGGGGCGACCGATGGTCTGGGCACAGGGATCACAGATTTCGGCCGACACGATCTATATGCAAATGGTCAATGGGCAGTTGGACAATGCCCTGTTAAAGAATAATGCTTTTATGGTCAATGCGGTGCTCGACACGGTCAAGTTCAACCAGCTCAAAGGCCGGAAAATAACAGCTTTCTTTGCCAATAACAATATAGACAGGATATTTGTCGATGGTAACGCCGAAAATATTTCTTTTGCCGCCGATGAAAAAAGCAAGATCATTACTGAGATGCTGCACGACCGAGGTGCACGGATCAAGGTTAAAATGCAAAATAAAGAAATCATCGATTATATTACGATCCGTAAAGTAGACCAAAAGGTATATCCATTCAATATGGTCAATCAGGAAAATGAAATTCTGCAAGGTTTTATATGGCGACCCCAGGATCGACCTATCTCAAAAGAAGATCTCTTAAATAGGAAGCGCGAGTTGCCAAAAGAAAATGTTCCCCCGGACAGCACAAGGGCACAGGACAGCTTGGCCATTGGCAAGGAGGCTGTTTCTCCAAGCGAAATAACTATAGATCAGGAAAAAAAGATAGAGAACCAATCTATGGATAAAGGAGAGACGGAGCGTACCGAGGGAACACAGGATGGTCATACTGTCCAATCTGAAACAAGAAGAAAAGAGGAAGACGATGGGTCTAAACAGGAGAAAGAAACTGGAACGGATCCCAATTTGTGACCAGGTCTGACTATTTCAATACCAGCTTTGTAGGGACGATGATTTCCTTGGGAGCTATTGGCTCTTTGCTATGAAGTATCTCAAATAGTATTTCAGCGGCTTTTCTTCCTTGTTCATCGGGATACTGCTCTATGCTTCCCAATGGTGGGTTTTCGATATACTTCCATAAAGGATAATTGGCAAAGCTGATGAAGTGCATTTCCTGTCCTATGCCGATGCCCTTTTGGCGAGCAAATTTCATGACATCCAGTGTGATGAAATCGCTACAGGAAAGAATAGCGGACGGTCGTTCGGAAAAAGCGCATATTTGATCCAAGGCTGCTCTATTGCCATCTTCGGTCAGGTCGGTGTGTACAACATATTTGTCTTCAAAGGCGATCCCATTCTTTTCCAGAGCATCCCGAAATGCGTTTGTCCGTACGGTAGACGCAAAGAGATTTTCCGGCCCGTTGATCATAGCAATCTCTTTATGCCCTCGGCTGACGAAGGCATCAATGGCCTCATTGACGCCAGCGACCAAGTCACTTTGAACCTTGTGGACACCCTCTATATCGGGTACTACATCAAAAAATACGATAGGTATATCAGCCAATACATCCATGAAGCCAAGATCAGTACTGTTTTTGGCTAGAGAGATCAATATCCCGTCTACCCGATGTTTTTTGAATGTTTGGATAATCTTCAATTGACGCTCGGGATTGTCTCGGGATTGTCCTAGGATGACTGTGTAATTGTGGTGATCAGCTAGGTCTTCAATGGCACTGATGGCCGAGGAGAAAAAAGGTTCGGAAAGATCGGGGAGCACAACACCGATAGTGTAGGTCTTGCGTTGTTTGAAAAATATAGCGGTCTGGTTGGGCTCATAATTCATCTCTTCGGCTACCTTTTTGACCCGCATGGTCGTCACCAGACCTATGCTCGGATGATCATTCAGTGCCCTGGATACCGTAGAGGGTGAAATCTTGAGTCTACGTGCTATTTCCTTTATGGTCGTTGGTTTGTTCGGATTCGTCATGACGCCTATTTTTGTAAAAAACTTATTCCTGATCCCCGGAAAGACAAGCTATCTTAATTTTACATCGCCTCTGTTAAACTTGAACATGTTGTTTCGCCGCATATTTTCCTGGATGCCTACATACGCTTTTGGACGGTTTGTCCATCCTTCTTCTCCCGAACGGAGTGCCATCATAGGAGAAAAAGAACCTGTACTGATATGGTTTAGGGCTGTGGACAACATAGATTCGCTGCGATCCCCAAAAGCCAGGAATTTGCCAGGCGCAAATTCCCAAACGTGGGCATTGGGTGTCAGTCCATTGAAATAATCGCCTTGACCGAGGGCATTGTACATTTTGAAAGAAGTCACATACAAGCCGATGTCATCATTCACGATTGGCCATTCAAAAAAACCGGCAGGCTTTCCATAGGTGTTCTCTGCGACGGCTTGACCGTTATCGTTGCTGCCGTATGTGCCGATCATGTACACCTCCATATAGGGTTTCAATGCATTGATCAGCAGCTCGCTGGCTGATGCTGATCCTTTGGTCACTAAAAAGTACACCTTTTGGAGGTCGAGTGTTCCTTTTTTGGAAATATTTATAGGAGCAAAGGGGCCGGGCTCTTCCCCGGATTTATCCCACCCAAAACTCTTGAGAAGGGCATTGATCTCATAGCGGTACATCAATTTTCCGTTTGCGCTAGGCGGCACAATTCTGTCTACGAGATATTCGGCTGTGAGGGTAGAACCGCCACCATTGTAACGTAAATCGACGACCAATTCATCTATTCCTTGTGATTCAAAGCCGTTGAAAATACTTTCAAAACGATCGTACATGGGGGTATGAGTTTCTATGTTATTCACCCATTTTTTTATGCTGACGAAAGAACTGAAAGCCAGATACCCTACTTTTTTATTGTTTGTTTCAATGACTTGATGATTTAGCACCGGATCCAGATCATATTGTGCACTGGTGATGGTCCTTGTTACTTCGTCTCCAGAGGGCTTCTTGAATTTGACGGTTAGATTAGTTTCTTTCAATAGATAGTTGTCGATTTCTTTGAAATCTTTAGCGCGTTGGGAATTGTAATCTATGGCTGTATTGCCATTGATACTCATAATCCTGTCCCCTCTTTCTATTCCGGCTGAGTTGGCTGATGAGTTGTTGTCCACCATACGTATATACAGATGGGCATTATTGCCAGAGTCCTCGGTCTGCAAATAGATGACATACATCCCAAAGCTGGTCGCTATAGCATCTTGTATCTCTCCACTAACGACGCCTTCCCGATCGAGAAAGCTAAACCGGTCAATGGGATTGCCCTTGGCATCCTTGGGGATACTGACCATCCAATCCAGGACATCTTCACCACGGGGGAAATAACGGGTGTAGTTGTGGCGGATATAATCCTTCTTGTCCAAATCGTTTATGTTCTTTGGGGGCAATTTGTCTTGCCAAAGGGAGAAGAGTTTGGTATAATAAAAAATGGAATCTTTTACCAGATTCTCAACGGCATCCGTTTCGTAAGTCTTGCTTGTTTGCGGTGGTTTTACCTCACCTTTATAGGGATCTTTGACATCTTTTTTGCAGGCTGCAAATGCAGCAACAAGCAAAAGCGCCCCTACCCATGACCATCTTTTTTTCATAATTTTCTATTTACCATTTTTGAATAAGATGTATTTCTTTCGTATCGATCCCAAACTCGTTTGCAATAAATTTGATCGGCTCATAATTTCGATACACCAGCTCATCGATAAAATAAACCCTTAATGAGTTTTTGTGTGATTCCAGTGTACCCCAGTCTACGTGTTTTAATTTGTTCAGCTGCTCAACGGGGTTTCCTCCGGTCAATATAGTTATTTTTTTTTCTTTTGCGAACAATAGGTTTAAAAAATCTTCAACTTCTTTGAATAGCAACAGCTTCAAGGGCAAATGGGCGTTGACTTTTAATCGCTCCAGGTTTTCTTTATATTTCTCGTCCAAGCCAAATGTCTGTTGCACAAAAGGAAACATAGCATCCTCTCCCTGATGGAGATAGGTGTTCTTCATAAAAGCAGTCAGTTCGGATGCATGAGGAGATCCTTCGGTAAACTCTATGAACTGGGCAAACAAATAGTATACCTGTAATAGGTAATCCTGCTTAGGATAAAGTACATCGTCCAATTCAAAACAATAAACCTCTTTGTCTAGCGGAATAGCTTGTATATTGATCATCATCTTATACGGTTACCAACACAAAATCATCTCCTGAATCGGACACGATGCACAGACCGTTCCATTCGGAATCAGCAAATACTTCGCCCGATATCATATCTTTCTTGTCCCGGAGCAGATTTAGCCGTAGATCGGCAGGAGGATCTGAAAGACAATCTATTGCAGCAAGCAGTTCTTTTGGCGGACACAGTACTTGTATGCCATACTCTTCGAACAAAAGGGATGTCTCTGCCAAGGTAAAAGCCTCTTCTTTGCCCAAAGGAAGTATATATTGGCAGGTTTTGTCTAGGGCGAGTTTCAGCAGTTCGTGTGCGTAGGTGGGATTTTGACCTCGGGGTATAGCTGTATACGCTGATTTGAGCACAGATGGGATTTCGTCTGAGGTCGTTTTCTCTATTTCAAAAGAAGCTGACAACAATTTTGCAATACGCAGGCCCAATGGCCTTGTAGCGTATGTGATCAATATCTTTTCCATTAGTCCAAGTTCACTTCAGTAATTTTTACTTTCCAACTTCTGGCTTCAAGAATAAATCAATCCATCCCGCATATGTACGGTCCTGTCCGAGATGTTGGCCAGCTCTTCATTGTGCGTCACGATAATAAACGTTTGGTTCATGGTGTCACGCAGATGAAAAAAGAGTTGGTGCAGGGCAGCCGCATTCTCTGAATCGAGATTGCCGGATGGTTCATCCGCAAGAATAATGGAAGGGTTGTTGACCAATGCCCTAGCGACAGAGACACGCTGCTGTTCGCCGCCCGACAATTGGGAAGGTTTGTGATGTGCCCTGTCGGTCACCCCCAAGATATCCAGGAGTTCCAATGCTCTTTTTTCACTTTTTGACTTTGGTTCGCCTTTGATAAAAGCCGGGATACAGACATTTTCCAATGCTGTAAACTCCGGCAATAGGTGGTGGAATTGGAACACAAACCCGATATGTTCGTTGCGAAAGGCACTTAATGCGTTCGCCGAGAGGGTATGTATAGCCTCTCCATTGATGAGCAGCTCACCCTTGTCGGCTTTGTCCAATGTACCTATAATATGTAGTAACGTGCTTTTTCCCGCTCCCGATGCACCTACTATGGTCACGATTTCGCCTTTGTCCACGGTCAGATCCACACCTTTGAGAATAGGCAGGGAGCCGTAGGATTTGAATATATTCGTTGCGCTCAATATCATCCTACGAAGTTAGTAAAATTATCCTACTAACCCTGTATGCATGAAAAACTAAGGAAAAGACATCAACCTTTCAATGGGCTGTTCATACGCTGGCATAATCGCGAATACCTTGGGTGCCACAATTTACTTTTTAACTTACTTCGCACATGCCTGGATGCCTTTTTGGACGTATCTGTTGCTAATGATACAACAATTCCCTATTTCATGCTGGTTTATGGAGATGATAAAGCATAGATATAGTAGGGATATAGTAAGGATAAAGCAGGAATATAGTAGTTTATGCATCCTGCTATATGGTAACATTGTTCTATTCTTGGAGGTAAATAAACTTAACAATATCCCTACGGAAATCAAACTTTTAATTAGGGCGAGGCAAAATAGATTCATATAGCGAGGGGAGATATGGGTTGCAGGCTAAACAGACACCAAAACTAACTCAATAAAGCTATTGTCTCTTAAGAATAAAAACACTAATTTTACCACCAAATTTTTTATCGATGAACATTCACGAATATCAAGGAAAAGAAATACTGAAAAGTTTTGGCGTACGGGTACAGGAAGGTATCGTTGCCGAAACGCCTGCGCAAGCTGTCGAAGCAGCGAAAAAATTGAAGGATGATCTCAACTCGGACTGGGTTGTGGTAAAAGCACAGATCCATGCGGGTGGCCGTGGTAAAGGTGGTGGTGTCAAACTAGCCAAAAACCACGACGAAGTGTTGCAACGTGCTACCGATATCATCGGTATGCAGTTGGTTACCCCACAGACAGGCCCCGAAGGCAAGCAGGTCCACAAGGTATTGGTTGCACAAGATGTGTACTATCCTGGAGAAAGTGAAACGAAAGAATTTTACATATCCGTGTTATTGGACCGTGCTACAGGCCGCAATATCATCATGTATTCGACTGAAGGTGGTATGGATATCGAAGAAGTAGCTGAGAAAACTCCTCACCTGATCTTTAAGGAAGAAATCGATCCAAAAGTAGGACTGCAAGGTTTTCAGGCCCGTAAGATAGCTTTTAACCTGGGCTTGTCTGGTGCTGCGCACAAGGATATGGTGAAGTTTGTAGCTGCTCTGTACAAAGCCTATGATTCTATCGATGCGTCCATGTTCGAGATCAATCCGGTATTGAAAACGTCTGATGACAAAATTTTGGCGGTGGATGCGAAAGTGAATCTGGATGAAAATGCCCTTTACCGTCATGCTGATATCGCGGCGATGCGTGATCTTTCGGAAGAAGATCCTACAGAAGTAGAAGCCGGAGAATCCAATCTGAACTATGTTAAACTGGACGGTAACGTAGGTTGTATGGTCAACGGTGCCGGTCTTGCTATGGCGACCATGGACATCATCAAATTGGCGGGCGGTGAACCTGCAAATTTCCTGGATGTAGGCGGTACAGCTAATGCTGAAACGGTCAAAGCCGGATTCAACATCATCTTGAAAGATCCGAACGTAAAAGCTATCCTAATTAATATCTTTGGTGGTATCGTCCGTTGTGACCGTGTGGCTCAAGGTGTGATCGATGCTTACAAAGAAATCGGAAATATTCCGGTACCGATCATCGTGCGTCTGCAAGGTACCAATGCGGCCGAAGCGAAAAAACTGATCGACGAATCGGGCTTGCAGGTATATTCAGCTATCTTGCTGAAAGAAGCAGCGGAATTGGTAACAAAAGTATTGGAAGGGAAGTAAGTCTTTGCTTTACGATAATAAAAAGGTCGGCTTTTCCAAAAAAAAGCCGACCTTTTTATTCCCCATAAACCAACCAAATAACTTATTTTTGTCAGGCTTAAGAAAATAAGCAGATTATTATTTTTATCCTTTTTCATCACATGGAACATACACGTATCAAAGAACTATTGCAATCCGAAGAATACGGAAAAGAAGTCATTGTCAAAGGTTGGGTACGGACTTTCCGCAACAACCAATTTATTGCGATCAACGATGGTTCGTCTATCAATAATATACAGGCTGTATTGGATTTTGAAAATACACCGGATGAGATTCTAAAAAGAATCACGACCGGAGCGGCCGTACGTGTCAAAGGGCAATTGGTGGAGTCATTGGGCAAAGGCCAAAAGGTAGAGGTGAAAGCGACCGAAGTATCGATCATCGGTGATTCCGATCCGGAAAAATATCCATTGCAACCGAAGAAGCATAGCTTGGAGTTCCTGCGTGAAATCGCCCACTTACGCATGCGTACCGGCACTTTCAATGCCGTTTTCAAAGTACGCAATGCCCTGGCATTTGCTGTTCATAAGTTTTTTCAGGACAGAGCCTTTGTCTATTGGCACTCTCCGATCATTACGGGTTCCGATGCTGAAGGTGCAGGCGAAATGTTTCGCGTCACGACGCTGGATCTTGATAGCCTCCCCCGCAATGAGCAAGGAGAGATCGATTATAAAGAAGATTTCTTTGGAAAATCAACTAATCTGACCGTATCTGGGCAATTGGAAGGCGAACTGGCGGCATTGGCCTTTGGCAATATCTACACCTTTGGGCCTACATTCCGTGCCGAAAACTCCAATACTACACGGCATTTAGCTGAATTTTGGATGATTGAACCCGAAATGGCATTCTACGAGATCGAGGACAATATGGATCTGGCCGAAGCCCTGCTCAAATATGTCATCCGATATGCTTTGGAAACCTGTCCGGAAGAGATCGAGTTTTTGAAAAATCGTTTGTTGGAAGAGGAGAAGTCAAAACCTCAAAACGAACGTTCGGAATTGAACCTTATCGAAAAACTCAATTTCATATTGGACAATGACTTCGAGCGTGTGACCTATACCGACGCGATTGAAATTCTGAAACGCAGCAAGCCCAATCAGAAGAAGCAATTCAAATACCTCATCGAGGAATGGGGGGCAGACCTGCAATCGGAACATGAACGCTATCTGGTCGAAAAACATTTTAAGAAGCCCGTTATCTTGACGGACTATCCGAGGGAAATCAAGTCGTTCTATATGAAACAGAATGAACCGGACGAGCAGGGCAGACAGACCGTGAAAGCAATGGATATCTTGTTTCCGGGTATCGGCGAAATGGTCGGTGGCTCCCAACGGGAGGAAAACCTCGAGAAGTTGCTGGCTCGTATGGCCGAAGTAGGTATCCCGGCAGAAGAGATGGAATGGTTCCTGGATACGCGTCGTTTTGGCTCGGTACCGCACTCGGGTTTTGGGGTAGGTTTTGAGCGTTTGGTGCTGTTTACAACAGGTATGACCAACATCCGTGACGTCATTCCATTCCCACGGACCCCAAAGAATGCGGAATTTTAATTTTTGTAGAGACGCAATGCATTGCGTCTCTACAGATTAATTATTATCTTTAGACTATGGAAAATATTTTTATTGTACTGGCGATCATTGGCTCCGTAGTCTATAAAATCTATACGAGCTACAAGGAGGAGATGGAAAAAGCTGCCAAAAGAAGGCAGTCTGTTCCGCCCGTCCCGCATTCGGTTCCTCCGCAACAAGGAGTTCCGGAGACACCAAGACGTCATACACCGGTTCCTACACCACCACCTGTTGTATCTTCCAAGCCTATGCCTGTCAAAAAAGTTCCCCCTGTTGTGCCATACGAAGTTCCCAAGGAAGTAAAAAAAGTTCAACAAGCCAGGGTAGAACGGGATAAAAAACGTATACAGCAGGAGACTGAACACCAATCTGTTGTCGAAAATTTCCAATTTGATCTTCGGCAGGCTGTTATTCAGTCGGCTATATTGGAGAGGCCGTATAAATAAGCCTGTCTACGCCTTTCTATATCCCGTATACGTATGGGCGAGATTGGGGTTGGACAAGTAAATATACATCTTCCGATAAGTAGGCAGATCCAATCCATATCGTTCCCCTTCTTTGACGACATATCCTGTCAGTGATTCCACTTCGGTCTTGCCTTTTTGACGTAGAAAATCAGCGTGCATAGATGTCGTGGATTCGGGCGGAGCATTGTCGAACAGTTGTAAAACCCTTTCCTTTATATTTTCCGGGACATCTATGAGCTTAGCCTGCGCCAGCAGACAGATTTCATCGGTCAGTTTTTCCAGATCGGCTCTATAGGCGGTATTTTCTTTTATCTGACCAAAAGTTTTGTTGTGATAGGACGTCGCCGTTGCGGCCGAAGAAATAAAAATAAATTTCTCCCATATCGCTGACCAGATCCGATCGGTCAAATGTACATCGATGCCCGCTTCTTCAAACAGATCGCCGAGTACCTTCAATTGTGGCGGTACTGATCCTTGTACGCCAAAGCGAATGGTCTGAAAGGTGCTGAAATTTTCAATAACGCCCGGTGCGGTCAGACGGGAGATGATATTGGCGCAGCCCTCTGCTACTAGGTTGTCTGGAAAAATGCTTTGGATACGTGCACTACTGTCTACACCATTGAGCAGGGGAAGGAAAACAGTGTTCTTACTGACTGTGGGACGCAGCTGCTGAATAGTCTCTTCAATATCGTAACTTTTGGTACAGAGGATGATATAGTCCACCTGCCCGAAAGCCCTAGGATCATCGGATACCTTGGTCGGAAATGTTGTAAACTCTCCTTGCAGCGATTTGATGTGTATGCCCCTGGACTGTATAGCCGAGAGATTTTGGCCCCTTGCCATAAAGTGTATGGTGGCTCGGTTGCTTTTTTCAAATGTGTGGGACAGCAGGCTGCCAAAGTAGCCACCCACACCTCCGATGCCAACGATAAGGATATTTGTCATGATAAAATCTTTGCTTTACTATATAAGGTATTATTAATAGAACAAAGCTACAAAGTAAAAAATCAATTGTATAGGGGAAGGGGGGGTATTTTGAAATGCAAAAGTCCCTGATGTTAAGAAATTTAAATATTTTGTCATTACCCTTGTGTGTTTGGAATGTTCTTGTTATCTTTGCACCTCGTTTTGTTGCAAAGTTATGCTCTGTGCTGAACGAAAAAGAAATGTTACGTTATTGCTTCCAACTTACTAACAAACATTTAACAAATTAAATTAACACAGAAAGATGGCAAAAGAAGTCAGTGCGTTAGTAAAATTACAAGTGAAGGGCGGTGCAGCAAATCCATCTCCTCCTGTAGGACCTGCTTTGGGTGCTAAGGGTGTGAATATCATGGATTTCTGTAAGCAGTTCAACGCTCGTACGCAAGACAAACCAGGCCAGGTATTGCCTGTTGTTATCACTGTTTATGCCGACAAATCTTTTGATTTTATCATCAAGACTCCACCGGTGGCTGTACAGCTGAAAGATGCTGCTAAGTTGAAAAGTGGATCTGGCGAGCCTAACCGTAAGAAAGTTGCTTCCATCACTTGGGAGCAAGTGGAAACGATCGCTAAGGATAAAATGCCGGATTTGAATGCATTTACAGTAGAATCGGCAATGAAAATGGTAGCTGGTACAGCTCGTAGTATGGGTATCACTGTTGCAGGTGACGCTCCTTGGAAAAATTAATTAACGAAATCAGTTTAAGAAAGTGGCTAGATTAACAAAAAATCAAAAAGCGGCACTATCCAAGATTGAAGCTGGTAAAGCGTATTCCCTACAAGAAGCTGCGGCTTTGGTAAAGGAAATCACGAACACCAAATTTGATGCTTCTGTGGACATCGACGTTCGTTTGGGCGTAGATCCCCGTAAAGCAAACCAAATGGTGCGTGGTATTGCGACATTGCCTCACGGGACTGGTAAAACTGTGCGTGTATTGGCTTTGGTAACTCCTGACAAGGAAGAAGAAGCTAAGGCCGCAGGCGCAGATTACGTCGGCCTTGATGAGTACATCAGCAAGATCGAAGGTGGATGGACTGACATTGATATCATCATTACGATGCCTTCGGTGATGGCTAAAGTGGGTAAACTGGGACGTATCCTGGGGCCTAGAAACTTGATGCCTAACCCTAAGACTGGTACAGTAACTACAGAAGTAGGCAAAGCTGTGACAGACGTAAAAGGCGGTAAGATCGATTTCAAAGTCGACAAGACAGGTATCATCCATACTTCAGTAGGAAAAGTGTCATTCCCTGCAGAGAAGATTTATGACAATGCTTTAGAGGTATTACAAACTATCTCCAAGCTAAAACCTTCTGCAGCTAAAGGAACATACTTCAAGAGTATTCACATCTCTTCAACAATGAGTCCGGGTATTCATATCGAAACTAAATCAGTAGCAGGTATTTAATCATGAGAAAAGAAGAAAAACAAGAAATTGTTCAAGCTTTGGCCGAGCAGATTAAATCGTACGGTAATTTCTACATTACAGACACTGCTGATTTAACTGTTGAAAAGATCAATGGAATCCGTCGCAAATGTTACGAGCAAGGTATTGTGATCCAGGTGGCCAAAAACACCTTGATCAAGAAAGCTTTGGTCGAAGCAGGGGTAGATTCGGAAGAAATCAACGGAGTGCTCAAAGGTGCTTCTACGATCCTATTCTCAGAGACAGGCAACGCGCCGGCAAAGTTGATCAAACAATTGCGTAAGGAAGGGGACAAACCTGTTTTGAAAGCGGCTTATATCCAAGAGACAGCTTTCGTAGGTGACAACCAACTTGACGCCTTGATCACCCTTAAATCTAAGGAAGAACTTGTTGCAGACGTTATCGCTCTATTACAATCTCCTGCGAAGAATGTTATTTCCGCGCTTCAATCGGGTGGAAATACCGTTTCAGGTTTAGTAAAAGCTTTAGAACAAAGAGGCTAACGAACACCTCATCAAACAAACAACGTTCGTACATTAATTAACAACAATATTTAAAAGTAAATTAAAAAAATCAAAATAAAATGGCAGATTTAAAACAACTTGCTGAACAGTTGGTAAACTTAACAGTAAAAGAAGTTAAAGAACTAGCTGATATCCTAAAAGACGAATACGGTATCGAGCCTGCTGCTGCTGCGGTTGCAGTTGCTGCTGGTCCTGCTGCTGGTGGCGAAGCTGCTGCAGCTGAAGAGAAAACATCTTTCGATGTGATCTTGAAAGAAGCTGGTGGTCAAAAATTGGCAGTAGTTAAGTTGGTAAAAGACTTGGCTGGTCTAGGATTGAAAGAAGCTAAAGATTTGGTAGACGCAGCACCAAAAGAATTGAAAGCTGGTGTCTCTAAAGATGAAGCTGAAGCTTTGAAAAAACAATTAGAAGAAGCAGGTGCCGTAGTTGAGATTAAGTAATCTCTCATAGCACCCTTTAGGATTAGACTCTGGTCATTTTTGCCAGAGTCTATTCCTGTTTTTTGTCATTCGCATTGGAATACATGCCTGCTGTCGTGCATTCCCATCAAATTTTAACAGCAATGTTGAGCTCAGTTTTATTAAAACTAAAATCTTATTCCCTTGGCAAACACTAATATTCAAAACGAAAGAGTAAATTTTGCTACAAGTAAGAAGGTGATTGATTATCCCGATTTCTTGGATGTGCAATTGGAGTCTTTCAGGGAGTTTTTTCAATTAGAAACTACTTCTGATAATCGCCATCAGGAAGGGTTGTACAAGGTTTTCGCAGAAAACTTCCCTATTTCTGATTCAAGAAACATTTTCGTGCTGGAGTTTTTGGATTATTTCATTGATCCTCCGCGCTATGATATACAGGAGTGTATCGAACGTGGATTGACTTACAGCGTGCCTTTAAAAGCAAAATTGAAGTTGTCTTGTAATGATGAAGAACATGAGGATTTCGAAACCATCGTACAAGATGTGTACTTAGGTACGATCCCTTATATGACCCCTAAAGGTACTTTTGTCATCAATGGTGCCGAGCGTGTCATCGTATCACAGTTGCATCGTTCCCCAGGCGTTTTCTTCGGTCAGAGTAGACACACAAATGGTACTAAACTTTATTCTGCCAGGGTCATTCCTTTCAAAGGATCTTGGATCGAGTTTGCTACAGACGTCAACAACGTCATGTACGCTTACATCGATCGTAAAAAGAAATTCCCTGTAACTACTTTATTGCGTGCTATTGGCTTTGATTCCGATAAGGAAATTTTGGAATTGTTTGATCTGGCAGACGAAGTAAAGGTCAGTAAATCGGGATTGAAGAAATACGTTGGCCGTCGTTTGGCTGCCAGGGTATTGAACAAATGGACAGAAGATTTCGTGGATGAAGATACCGGAGAAGTGGTGTCTATCGATCGTAACGAGATCATCCTTGAACGTGAAACTGTTTTAGAAGAAGATCACATTGATTTGATCATCGATGCTGGCGTGAAGTCTATCATCCTGGCAAAAGACGATGATGCAAACAATGCAGACTATTCTATCATATATAATACCTTACAAAAGGATACTTCAAACTCGGAAAAAGAAGCGGTAGAACATATCTATCGTCAACTGCGTAACGCCGAACCACCAGATGAAGAGACTGCGCGTGGTATTATCGACCGTTTGTTCTTCTCGGACAAACGTTATGATCTGGGTGATGTAGGACGTTACCGCATCAATCGCAAATTGCAGTTGGATACCGATCCCGAGACCAAAGTTTTGACTCGTCAGGATATCATTGCTATCGTGAAGTATCTGATCAACCTAATCAATTCTAAAGCCGAAGTGGATGATATCGACCACTTGTCCAACCGTCGTGTACGTACCGTAGGAGAGCAGCTTTACGCTCAATTTGGTGTAGGTCTTGCCCGTATGGCGCGTACGATCCGTGAGCGTATGAACATCCGTGACAACGAGGTGTTCACACCGACCGATCTGATCAATGCACGTACATTGTCTTCGGTCATCAATTCTTTCTTCGGAACGAATCAGCTTTCGCAGTTTATGGATCAAACGAATCCATTGGCTGAAATTACGCATAAGCGCCGTTTGTCAGCGTTAGGGCCAGGTGGTCTTTCGCGCGAACGTGCAGGTTTCGAGGTACGTGACGTTCACTATACACACTACGGGCGCTTGTGTACGATTGAGACACCGGAAGGGCCAAACATTGGTTTGATTTCTTCCCTGTCCGTACATGCGAAAATTAATAATCTAGGATTTATCGAGACACCTTACCGTAGGGTAGAAAATGGTAAGGTCGTAGTCGACGAGCCTGTAGTTTATCTGTCCGCTGAGGATGAGGATGGCAAGACTATCGCTCAGGCCAATGCAATCTACGATGATAAAGGAAACTTCGAGGATGCGAAAGTAAAGGCAAGATACGAGGGTGACTTCCCGATTATCGAGCCGGAGAAACTAGACTATATGGACGTTGCGCCTAACCAGATTACATCTATTGCGGCTTCGTTGATTCCTTTCCTGGAGCACGATGATGCCAACCGTGCATTGATGGGATCGAACATGCAGCGTCAGGCGGTTCCTCTATTGCGTCCACAGGCTCCTATCGTAGGTACTGGTTTGGAAGGGCGTGTGGCCCGTGACTCCCGTACTTTGATCAATGCCGAAGGCGAAGGTGTGGTAGAATATGTAGATGCCGAAGAAATCAAGATTCGCTACGAACGTAACGATAATGATCGTTTGGTGTCTTTTGATGACGATGTGAAAACATACAGGTTGATCAAATTTAAGAAGACCAACCAGAATACCTGCATCAACTTGAAACCTATCGTGAAGAAAGGTCAGAAAGTAACCAAAGGTCAGGTGCTATGCGAAGGTTATGCTACCGAAGACGGCGAATTGGCACTGGGTCGTAACTTGAAGGTAGCCTTTATGCCTTGGCAGGGGTACAACTTTGAGGATGCGATCGTGATTTCCGAACGTGTGGTGTCTCAGGATATTTTTACTTCACTCCACATTGAGGAGTTTGAATTGGAGGTGCGTGATACCAAACGTGGTGAGGAAGAGCTGACGGCAGATATTCCTAACGTTTCGGAAGAAGCAACGAAAGACCTTGACGAGAACGGTATTATCCGTGTCGGTGCCGAGGTTAGCGAAGGCGATATCTTGATCGGTAAAATCACGCCAAAAGGTGAGTCAGATCCTTCACCGGAAGAAAAACTATTGCGTGCCATCTTTGGTGACAAAGCGGGTGACGTCAAAGATGCTTCCTTGAAGACTCCTCCTTCCATCAAAGGTGTCGTTATCGATACAAAACTGTTCTCCCGTGCGAAGAAAATGTCCAAGGAAGTCGAGAAAAAGGCTTTGGAAAAACTGGAAACTACGCACGATAAGAACATGAAGGCATTGAAAGACCGTTTGGTCGAAAAACTATTTGCTATCGTGAATGGTAAGACCAGCCAGGGTATCTACAATGTCTATAAAGAGCTGTTGGTTGCCAAAGGAGTCAAGTTCACACAAAAGATCTTGACAGATCTTGATTATGTGAATGTCAATCCTGCCGGCTGGACGACAGACGAAGAGAAGAACGAGATGATCAAGTTGACTCTTCACAACTACAATATTAAAGTGAATGAGGAACTAGGTACGTTCAAACGTGAGAAATTTGCGGTTTCTGTGGGTGATGAGCTTCCTTCCGGCATCGTACAGATGGCGAAAGTGTATGTTGCCAAGAAACGTAAGTTGAAGGTGGGAGACAAGATGGCAGGTCGTCACGGTAACAAAGGTATCGTGGCACGTATCGTACGTGATGAAGATATGCCATTCCTGGAAGATGGAACGCCTGTGGACATCGTATTGAACCCATTGGGTGTACCTTCGCGGATGAACTTGGGTCAGATTTACGAAACCGTCTTGGGTTGGGCTGGTCAAAAATTGGGTATGAAATTCGCTACACCGATCTTTGATGGTGCCGAAATGGACCAAGTGGAAGAGTGGGTAGAGAAAGCAGCATTGCCTAAATCAGGACGTACATACTTGTACAACGGATTGACAGGTGAGCGTTTTGACCAACCGACTACAGTAGGTGTGATCTACATGCTGAAACTAGGTCACATGGTAGATGACAAGATGCACGCCCGTTCGATTGGACCATACTCGTTGATTACGCAACAACCATTGGGTG
>Ga0182792_1000259_pt1 | contig 51941 bp, 47 predicted proteins | sample Passage237B_FD_130497 | JGI IMG/M metagenome (GOLD analysis project Ga0182792, IMG submission 130497) | Cellulose adapted compost microbial communities from Newby Island Compost Facility, Milpitas, CA, USA - Passage2 37B (version 2) (version 2) ...
CCCGACAGCCCGCTGTCGGTCCACGGCTCCCACTCCTCGCGCGACGTCAAGCCGGGCGTGCGGTGGCCCAACCGGCTGCCGGCGGATGCGGGCAAGGCGCGCTTCACCATTTTCGGACCGGCCCAGGTTGCGGCCGATCTGGCCATGAAGTTTCCCGACGTCACGGTGAGCGCACCCGACGGTGCGGACCCGCGAGACCTCGTTCTTGTCCGCCCCGACGGCTATGTCGGCTTCGCCGGGGCGGCATCGGAAAGCGCCGCCGCAGAGGACTACTTGAGAAGTATTTCCCGCTGAAGCGTCCTTCCCCGTCTCAGCCTTTCGACGGCGACCAGCCGTAGACCTTCTCCAAAGTGCCGCCCATCAGCTTCGCGCGGTCGCTGTCCGACAACCAGTCCTTGGTGCGAAAGGCGTCGACGCCCTGCCGATACGTCAGGAGGTTCACCGCGCGCGTCCAGTCGGTCCCCCACATGCAGCGGTCGAGGCCGAAAGCATCGATGATGCGATTGACCGGTTCGCGGATGTCCTTGTACGGGAACGGCTCGTGGCTGAGCGTGCAGGCGCCGCTGATCTTGATCACGATGTTCGGGTTGGAGGCGAGGGCGAGGACCTTAGGAAGCTCTGCCCACGGCTCCTTCGGCGCCGGCGGATGGAACGGCTGCTCGAGCCCCAAGTGGTCGATCACCAGTGTCGTGTCAGGATTGCGCCGGGCAAGCTCGGCCACCTGATCCATGCGGCCGCGGCACAGCAGGTTCACCGGCATGCCGTGCTTGCCGGCGGCGGCGAGCACGCTGTTGATGCCCGGATCGGCCGGGTCTCTCGACGTCCCCTCGTACATCATGATGCGCACCGCCACGGTCCCTGCTTGCGCCGCCCAGTCGGCGACGATCTCGGTCACCTTGGGGTCCGTGGGATCGACCGGCTTGATCAGGCCGAAGCGGCCCGGATGGGCTTTTTGGACGGAGACCGCGTAGCTCGCGTCGAAGCGATACATGGCATAGACCGAGACCAGCAGGGCGCCGTCGACGCCCACCTCGTCCATCGCCTTGACCATGTCGTCGCCCGTGACTTCGGGCGGTCCGGCCAGCACGGAGACCCAGGGCCGTCCGGGATGGTTGCGCTCGTAGCAGTGGACCTGGACGTCGATCGTCGCCATGGATGATGCCTCCCGTTGCCGAATTTCGCACCGCCGAGGCTACTGCAGCCTTGCCCTTGCCGCCAACTCGGCGCCGGCTCTACGTTTCGCAGATGAAGGACAAGGTCGACGTCCTGATCGTCGGTTCCGGCGCATCAGGAGCCGCAGTCGCGTGGAGCCTCGCGGACACGCGCATGAGAATCCTCTGCCTAGAGCAGGGCGACTGGGTGAAGCCGACGGACTACCCCAGCAACGGCCGCGACTGGGAAGCACGCCTTTTCAGCGATTTCGCGACCAGCCCCAACCGACGTGCCCGCGAAACCGACTATCCGATCAACGACGACAATTCGCCGATCAAGGTCGTGAACTTCAACGGCGTGGGCGGCAGCACGATCATGTACACGGCCCACTATCCGCGGCTGCATCCATCGGATTTCAAGGTCAGGACCCTGGACGGCGTGGCCGACGACTGGCCGGTCGGCTACGAGACTCTCGAACCCTATTTCGCCGAGAACGACCGGATCATGGGTGTCTCGGGCCTGGCCGGCGATCCCGCCTATCCGCCGCACCAGCCGCCCATGCCGCCCCTTCCCCTCGGCAAGTCCGGCGCGCGGTTCGGCAGGGCAATGAACAGGCTGGGATGGCACTGGTGGCCGTCGGACAGCACCATCGCCACGACGGACTACGAAGGCCGCGCCCGCTGCATCAATCTCGGCCACTGCACGCCCGGCTGCGCTCAGGGCGCCAAGGCCAGCACCGACATAACCTACTGGCCACTCGCCCTGCGGGCCGGCGTCGAACTGCGGACGCGTTGCCGCGTGCGTGAAATCACGATGAGCGAGCACGGCATGGCCTCGGGTGTCGTCTACTACGATGCCGAGGGTATCGAGCACTTCCAGCCGGCCGAAGTCGTGATCCTGGCGTGCAATGGCGTCGGCACGCCCCGCCTGCTACTCAATTCCGTATCGGGCCGCTTTCCCAACGGACTCGCGAATTCCAGCGGGCTCGTGGGCCGGAACCTTATGTTCCATCCCTATGCCTACAGCTACGGCTATGTCGACGAACCGCTCGACGGCAACCACGGCCCGCCGCTCTGCCTGTGGAGCCAGGAGTTCTACGAGACCGACCCGTCACGCGACTTCGTGCGCGGCTACACCTTCCAGTTCGGGCGCGGCTACGGCGCGATCCTCGAAGCCATTACCAGCACGGCCGCGGGCCGCCTGCCCTGGGGCGAGGACCACCATCGCGTCTATCGCCGACTGCTCAACCATCGCATCGGCCTGTCGGCGATCATCGAGGACCTGCCCGAGGAACACAATCGCGTCACGCTCGATCCCGTGCTGAAGGATTCCAACGGCATCCCCGCGCCGCGCATCGACTACACGATCGGCGAGAACAGCCGCAGGATGCTGGCCCACGCCGTGACCAGCGCCCGGGCCATTCTCGAGGAGGCCGGTGCCACGGACATCGCGACGGAGGTTCCAATCCTCAACGGCGGCTGGCACCTTCTGGGCACGGCGCGCATGGGCGACGATCCAGAGCGCTCGGTCGTGAATGGCTGGGGACGCTGCCATGACGTGCGAAACCTGTTCATCGTCGACGGCAGCATCTGGGTGACGTCGGGCGGCGTGAATCCCACTTCCACCATCCAGGCGCTGGCGCTGTACGTTGCCGACAGCATCAAGCAGCGCCTCGACAGCCTGTTCGACTGAACCATGTCCCTCACGAGCAACCAGATCGAAGACCTGCGCGCCTTCGCGGGAACGATCATCCCGGCCAGTGCCGCCCATGGCGTGCCCGGCGCCGACGATGAGGCGATCTTCGCCGACATCCTGCGGAGTCTGGACCGCGACCAGGACGACGTGGCGGCGGCGCTGACGCGCCTTGCGGTCCTGGCCGGCGGTCCCTTCGCCGCGCTGGCGCCGCCGCGCCGCCTCGACATCGCCAACCTCTTCCGGGCCGAGGGGGGATCTCCGCTCGCGGCGATCTCGCGAGTCGTCCTGCTCTGCTACTACCGCGACGACCGTGTCATGCGTTCGCTCGGCCAGGAACCGCGGCCGCCCTTCCCCGAAGGCCATGTCGTCGAACAGGGCGACTGGTCGCTGCTGGACCCGGTCCGGCAGCGCAAGCCCTTCTATCGAAACCCGCGTTAGGGCCGCGCGGCCTTCTGCTCCTCCAGGCGGTCCGTCGCCGGAGGCGGCGTGCGGGACAGCGCCGCGATCTCGGCACGCAGGGAGGGCGGCATGTCGACCTTCACCGCTGCAAGGGAATCGCGGAGCTGCTCGATGTTGCGCGCGCCGATGATGGGCGCGCTCACCGCGGGGTGCGCGCCCACCCAGGCGATCGCCGTGCTCACGGGATGCAATCCGCGTTGCCGGCAGAAGGCGACGTACTTCTCCGCGACCTCGAACATCCAGGCCTCGCCGTAGCGCGCTTCGTACATCTTGTTCGTCTTGAGCCGGCCCGTCGCCTGGCCGAGATACTTGCCGGACAGCAGGCCGGCGGCGGCGGGGCTGTAGGGAACGACGCCGATGCCGTTGGCCTCGGCCATCGGCAGGATCTCGACCTCGGCCTGGCGCTTCACGAGATTGTACATGGGCTGGACGGCCTGGAGCCTCGCCCAGTGGCTGCGCTCCTGAACATCGACCGCCTTTTGCGTCTGCCATGCCGACCAGTTGCTGACGGCGGGATAGATCACCTTGCCGGAGCGTACGACGTCCTCCAGCGCCCGCATGGACTCCTCAAGTGGCGTGAGAGTGTCGAAGCGATGCAGGAACAGGACGTCGATGCGATCGGTACCGAGCCGCCGCAGGCTCGCCTCGACGGCGCGCACGACGTGCCGACGGGAAGTGCCCCGCGCATTGACGTCGGGCCCCTGCTGGCTGTTGCACTTGGTGGCGATGATCAGTTCATCGCGATGGCCCGCCATCAGGCGGCCGAGGATCTCCTCCGACTTGCCCTTGTTGTACTCGTCGGCCGTGTCGAAGAAGTTGATGCCGGCTTCACGACACGCCTTGTACATGGCGGCCGAGGTCGCTTCGTCGGCATCGCCGCCGAATGACATGGTGCCGAAACAAAGCTCGGAAACGGAAATGCCGGAGCGGCCGAGAAGCTTGGTCTTCATTCCTCTTTACTACCCTTTTCGGCCCCCCCTGTCGCAGGTTCATAACCTGGCGGATTCGCCTGCCACGACCCGGTCCAGCGGAGCATCAATCGACCACACCACTCCCGTCTGCGGGTAGTCCAGCGTCGTCGCGGCGCCGAGGGCCGCGCCCGTCAGCGTCCCCAGCAGCTTGCCTCCGAAGCCGCGACGCTGCGGCGGCACCACGGCAGGCCCACCGCACTCGCGCCATGTCATGCGGAACCGTGGATCGGCGGCTACGCCTCCAATGCTCCACCGTAGCTCGATATGGCCGGTCTCGCTGGACAGCGCGCCGTACTTGGCTGCGTTCGTGGCCAGCTCGTGCAACACCATGGCGAGACTGTTGGCACCCTCGGTCGTCAACTTCACGGCGGGTCCATCCATCCGCAGCCTTCCACCCGACGACTCGATGAACGGCTCGAGCTGCGAGCGTGCGAGCGCTTCGAGCGATACCTCACCGGTCGCGCCCGATACGGCAAGATCCTGCAGCTTGGCCAGCGCTCGCAGGCGCGAGGCGAAGCGTCGGCCGAAGTCGTCGGCGCCCGAGGCGCCGCGCGCCGTTTCCGTCGCGATCGCCTGGACCACCATCAGGAGGTTCTTGGAACGATGCGTGAGCTCGCGCACAAGGAAGGCGTTGCGGCCTTCCGATTGTTTCAGGGCCGTGATCTCCATGGAGACGCCCAGCAGGCCCGAGACCGTACCAGCCGCATCGCGCACCGGCTCGACGTGCAGGCGGAAGTAGCGCGTCGACTCGCCCTGTCCACGATGCACCTCCCCCTGCTGCGGTTCCCCGGTAGCCAGCGCGCGCTCCTCCAGCATTCTGGCATCCGCAGCCGTTTCCCGGGGCAGCGTCTCCTCGCTGCGCAATCCAACCAGCTCGCCACTGGCCGCCCGGCTGATCCACGTCAGGCGTCGTTCGCGGTCCTGCGCGTAGACCACGATGTCGGCGGCGCGCAGGGCGACGTCGAAACGTTCGAGCGTCCCCCGGAGCGCACGGGTGCTCTGCTGCAACCGCTCGGCGGCGCGGCGCAGAACCGCTGCGACTTCGTTTGCCTCCCGAACGGGAGAATCGAGGGGCGGCGGGACTTCCTCATGTTCGACCATCCGTGCATGGTCCGCGATCGCGGCGATCGGTTTGGCCACGAGGCGCCCGAGGTAGAGCGCCAGCACCAGCGCCAGCAGCAGCATGAACGCCCCGACAATCGCGATCCACCGCGTGTTCTCGATCGAAGCGGCATGGCCGACGGATTGTGGCAGATTGGCCGAGACCAGCCAGCCGGAGACCGTCGAGCGACGGACGGCACGCAGGGTTTTCACGCCTTCGAGATCGCTCGTTGTGTAGACGTTGGCGTCATCAACGCGAAGTTCATTTGCCAGCGGCTTGCCGACGAAATCTTCGTGCCGAAGCAAGCGGGCGATGACGATGCCTTTCCGGTCCGAAAGGTCGGTGTTCCATAGCGGCGGAAGATTCTGGCCGCGCATCTTCTCCCAGAACCGCGCGGGATCGATCGACATGTGGAGAAATCCGTCGAATTCTCCATTTCTCAGGATCGGCGCCGTGAGGGACACCACGGGTCCTCCGGCCACAGCCCCTACGATCATGTCGGAGACGTACGGCTGCAGGCTGCCGCGCACGGCGGCGTCGATTTCCGGCAGGTCCTCGCGAGGCAAGGGGCTTCCCCAAGGGCGGCGCGTGTTCATCAACTGCTGTCCGCTGCGATCTCGAACCAGCAGCTCGATGCCCAGGGGCTTGAGATTCTGACTGGCCTTCGCGTGCAATGATGCCCAATCGGCCATGGTCGCCTCGGGTGAGGCCGCAAGCGTCACCAAGGTCGCAAGCAGGAGCTCCAGTTCGCGGTCTATATCGTATGCGAGATCGGCCGCAACCTGCTGCAGACGACGCTCCGTCTCCTGTTCTTCGCGATCCCAGCTTCGATTGAGCATGAACGCCGTGAAGGCGAGCGACGGCACAAGCAGGCAGGCGCCGAACAGGAACAGCAGAAGGGCAACACGGAATCCGCCCGCCTGGGGCATGCCGCCGCCCCGCGATGCCGCTTCGGCCTGTTCGTCGCGCGGCGGCCACGGCTGATCGCCGACCTTGCCCAGCCTCCACACGCCCCTTTCTCCCCCGGTCGATTTTAGCTGCCGGTTAAACATTAGCACGAGACGAAGGCGGCCGCGGGATAATCTCCGCCAGCGTTTTGTGGCGGACGGCGGCGTTCGTCGCATTGACAACATTCGGGCAGGCGTCCATTTGTCCTGGATGCGCGGAGCGTTTTCGCTGATTCGCCTCGCAGGCGTCGTGTTGCTCGCAGCCGCAGGGATTGCCGCGGGCGCGCCCGGTGATGCCGCCGCGCATCAGAGCCATTCTTCGTCGTCGCGATCGGTTCACACGCATGCCGGGCATGGCGCGGAAGCGCCGGTCACGGACGGCTCCGGCCCTTCGGACAGCTTCAGCCAGGCCGCCGCGGACGCCCATCGGAAATCCGCGCCGTGCTCCAGCGACGACGGTGGCGGTCATATCCTGGGCTGCTGCACGGCCATCTGTCATGCGGCCTTGCCGTCGGCCACAGTCGATAGTGCGCAGGGCTCCCTGACGCAGGTGGCCATTCGGGCCGCGCCGACCGAGGTGCTGGTGGGCCTGTCGGCCCGCGGGACGGACAGGCCACCCAAACGGGGCTGACGTCCGCGCGCCGACGGCGCGTGCCCGGCCGCGCCCTGCCCTGACGGGCTGCCATGCCGGCGCGGCCGCTTCCACCTGTCTGCTCCCGCATTGGATCGCGCATATGAGAATCCATGTCCTGGCGCTCGCCCTCTCCGTGTCCGCCTGCAGTGCACCATCGCTGCCTCCCTTATCGCCATCGGACGCATCGAGCGTCGACGCACCGACGCCGCCTGCGCCGTACCAACCGGTCCTGGCAGGCACCGCTCCCCACGCTCCCGTAGGCTTGAAGCCATGGCGCGAGCTCAACGATCGCGTCGCCCCGGGTGGCGGGAAATCCCCATGACGGCGCGCTGGAACGCGGTGTCGGCCGCGGCGCTCGCGCTGCTCGTCGCGGGCTGCGCGGACTTCACCGGCGACGGCGGCATGAGCCCGGTCGCCGAGGGGGTGCGCCGGGAAATCGGGAAGGACGCCGCCAAGCTGTCCTCTCCGGAAGACGCCCGACGGGCGCGGGAACGGGTGAGCTGGCTGCTCTCCGCCCCTCTCGACGAAGAGAGCGCTGTCGAGATCGCGCTGCTGAACAACCGCGGGCTGCAGGCCGCCTACAACGATCTCGGCGTCTCCGAGGCGGCGTACGTCCAATCGACCTTGCCGCCCAACCCCGCACTCAGCGTCGAGCGGACTTTCGGCACCGGCGGCTTCGTCGAGATCGGCTTCCAGCTCGTCGGCAACCTGCTCGCTCTTGCGACGCTGCCCAGGCGGTCGGAGATCGCAAAGCGGGAATTCGAGGAGGCGCGCCACCGCGCGGTCGCCACGACGCTCAGCCTGACCGTCGACGTTCGTCGCGCCTACGTGCGTGCCGTCGCGGCCCGGCAACGGCTGGCGCTGCTGGAACGGGCTCGCGAGACGGCCGACGCCTCGGCCCGGATGATGAAGCAGCTCGGCGAGACCGGCGGCGCCAGCACGCTCGACCAGGCCAGAGTGGCCGCCTTCTATGCCGAGCTGAGCGCCCAAGTCGCCCAGGCGCGGCTGCAAACAACCGGAACACGCGAAGCGCTGAACCGCGTCCTCGGGCTGTGGGGCACCGACCTCGACTATCGGCTGCCCGCGCAGCTCCCGGCGCTGCCTGTAGCCGCCGATACGATGGCCGACGTCGAGGTCGAGGCCATGCGCCGCCGCGTCGACCTCATCATCCTTCGCTACGAGATCGTGACCCTGGCGAAGTCGGTCGGCTTCGTTAATGCGACGCGCTACCTGTCGTTCCTGGAACTCGGCCTCGGCTATCGCAACGAAGTGGAGGCCAACGACGCCGGCCAGCAGACGTCGAAGAGCCGGTATGGCCTCGAGCTCGGCATCGTGATCCCGATCTTCGATACGGGCGAGGCACGGACGACCGCCGCCCGCGAGACCTACATGCGGGCGGTGAACCGCCTGATCGAACGGTCGGTCAATGCACGCTCGGAGGCTCGGATGGCCTATACGGCCTACCGCGCAACCTACGACATCGCGCGGTACTACCAGACGCGCATCCTGCCCCTGCGCCGGCAGATCTCGTCGGAAGTGCTGCTGCGCTACAATGGCATGCTGGTCGACGTGTTCGAGGTCCTGATCGAGGAGCGCGAACGCATCTCGGCGGACATCGCTGCGCTGGACGCGCTGCGCGAGCACTATCTCGCCGCCGCCGACCTCCAGGCCGCGCTCATCGTCGGCGGTACCGTGCCGCCTTCGGGGATCGTCAACACGACGCCGCCTCCCGAAACCATCCCGCTCGGCCTCTGAGGAAGGAGAATCGCATGAGCCTCTCCAGGCGTGACCTCGTCGGGGCCTCCGGCCTCGCTCTTCTCGGCGCCGCCGCCGTCAGCGGCCGCGTCCAGGCGCAGTCGATTCCCGAAGCGCCCACCACGACGACGAACACGATGCAGCCGCCGCTCTACCCCTCGAGCGGCCCCGACTACCAGCCGGTCGTGACGTTGAACGGATGGACCCTGCCGTGGCGGCAGAACGGCGACTGGAAGGAATTCCATCTTGTCGCCGAGCCCGTGGAGCGCGAGATGGCGCCGGGCATGGTCGCCCGCCTCTGGGGCTACAACGGCCAGAGTCCGGGTCCGACCATCGAGGCGGTCGAAGGCGACAAGGTGCGGATCTTCGTCACCAACAGGCTGCCCGAGCACACGACGATCCACTGGCACGGCCAGATCCTGCCGTGCGGCATGGACGGCGTCGGTGGCCTGACCCAGCCGCACATCAAGCCGGGCAAGACGTTCGTCTATGAATTCCAGCTCACGAAGAGCGGGACGTTCATGTACCACCCGCATGCCGACGAGATGGTGCAGATGGCGATGGGCATGATGGGCTTCTTCGTGGTCCATCCCCGCGACCCCAGCCTCCATCGGGTCGACCGGGACTTCGTCTTCCTGCTCAACGCCTTCGACATCGAGCCGGGCAACTACGTTCCCAAGGTCGCGGAGATGCTCCAGTTCAACATGTGGGCCTGGAACAGCCGGGTCTTCCCCGGGATCGACCCGCTGGTCGTCGCGAAGGGCGACCGCGTGCGCGTACGGATCGGCAATCTCACCATGACCAACCATCCGATCCACATGCACGGCTACGATTTCGAGGTCACCTGCACGGACGGCGGCTGGGTGCGCCCCGAGGCGCGCTGGCCCGAAGTCACGATCGACATTCCCGTCGGCGCCATGCGTGCCTACGAGTTCGATGCGATCCATCCCGGCGACTGGGCGATCCATTGCCACAAGTCCCACCACACGATGAACGCCATGGGGCACGACCTGCGCACCTTCATCGGCGTCGACAAGAAGCAGTTCTCCAGGCAGATGCGCCGCCTCGTGCCCGACTACATGGCGATGGGATCGGCCGGCATGGCCGACATGGGCGAGATGGAGATGCCGCTGCCCGACAACACGCTGCCGATGATGACGGGTTTCGGGCAGTTCGGCGCGATCGAGATGGGCGGCATGTTCTCCGTGGTGAAGGTTCGCGAGGGTCTGGCTTCCGGCGACTACAGCGATCCCGGCTGGTACCGGCATCCGCCCGGCACGACGGCCTACGAATGGGCGGGACCGTCCCCTGCCGCCACGCGCGCCCCATCGCTCACGCCCACGGCAAGGCCGGGAGCCATGCCGCGGGCTGTCAAGCCCCACTCCCACGGCTCGCACGAATGATCACGACGGTCAGGAGGACCACATGCTGAAGAGATCGCTGCTGACCATGCTCGCCTCGTTCCTGCTTTCCTTGCCTGCGCTCGCGGATGGCAACACGGTGAAGGGCGACGTCGTGAAGATCGACAAGCCGGCCGGCAAGCTCACCCTCAGGCACGGCCCCATCAAGAACCTCGACATGGACGCCATGACCATGGTGTTCCGCGTCGCCGATTCCGGCATGCTCGACGCCGTCAAGGTCGGCGACAGGGTCGAGTTCGAAGCGGCCCGTGTGAACGGAGCCGTCACGATCATCAGGATCGGCAAGGCTCGCTAGGAGCGCCCATGGCGAAGCAGGAGAAAAACTTCTAGCCTCCCGCGAAAGATATCGGGAGGAAGGCGTGCGGGACGCAGACACCTACGACTTCATCGTGACCGGTGCGGGCTCGGCCGGCTGCGCCGTGGCCGGACGGCTGAGCGAGGACGGGCGCTTCCGTGTGCTGCTGCTCGAGGCCGGCCCGCGTGACCGCTATCCCTGGATCCACGTGCCGCTCGGCTACCACAAGACCTTCAACAATCCGAAGGTCAACTGGATGTTCGACAGCGAGCCGGAACCCGAACTCAACGACCGCATCATGTACCAGCCGCGCGGCAAGGTGCTGGGCGGCACAAGCTCCATCAACGGCATGGTCTACATGCGTGGCAATGCCGCCGACTACGACGAGTGGCGCCAGCGCGGCTGCGAGGGATGGGACTACGATTCGGTGCTGCCCTACTTCAAGCGGGCGGAGGATCAGGAACGCGGCGCCGACGATTTCCACGGCGTGGGCGGCCCCCTCAAGGTCACGGACCATCACTGGAAGCCGCCGCTCGCCCAGGCCATGCACGACGCGGCCCTACAGGCAGGCATCCCGGCTAACCCCGACTTCAATGGCCGTACGCAGGAAGGCGTCGGCTTCTACCAGACAACGATCAGCCGCGCGCGGCGCTGGTCGAGTGCGCGCGCCTATCTCGGCGGCGCGGGCAGGCGCCGCAACCTCGCCGTCGTGACCTCGGCGCATGCGACGCGCCTCCTGATCGAGGATGGCCGTGCGACGGGCGTCGAGTATCGCACCCCCGACGGGCTGAGAACGGCCCGCGCCCGCGGCGAGGTGATCGTCTCGGGCGGCGTCTATGGCTCGCCGCAACTGCTCATGCTGTCGGGGCTCGGCCCGGCCGACCACCTGCGCAGGCACGGCATCGAGGTCGTCCGCGACATGCCGGGCGTGGGCAGCCACCTGCACGACCACTTCAATACCTATGTCGCCTACCGCTGCGCCCGCGCTTGCACGATGAACGATCTGGCCAACAGCCTGCGCCGTCGCCTGATGGCCGGCCTGCAGTACGCGGTCGCCCGTTCCGGCCCTCTTTCCAGCATGGGACTCTATGTCGGCGCGATGGTGCGCAGCGACCGGCGGCTCGAGCGACCCGACCTCCAGATCAACATGTTCGCCTGGGCCGTGCGCGAGCGGAACCGCAACGGCGTCGTGCCGCAACCCTTCTCCGCCTTCGCGCTCTCGCCCGTCCATCTGCGGCCAGACGGGCGTGGCACCGTCCGCCTGAAATCACCCGATCCCCTCGCTGCTCCGGAGATCCGCTTCAACTTCCTGAAGTCGGCGAACGACTGGAACGCGATGCTGCAGGGTCTTCGCATCTGCCGCGAGATCGGCCGGCAGGAGGCGCTGCGCCCCTTCATAGTCGAGGAGCTCCATCCCGGACGAGGTGTGGTCGACGAGGCCGGCCTGCGGGCATATGTCCGCGCCACCGGTGTCTCCAACCTTCACCCCGTGGGCACCTGCCGCATGGGACGCGAGATCGATGCCGTGGTCGATCCGCAGCTCCGCGTCCATGGCATCGAGGGATTGAGGGTGGCGGATGCCTCGATCATGCCGACCATCGTCGCCGGCAATACCAATGCGCCGTCGATCATGATCGGCGAGAAGTGCGCTGACATGGTGGCCGGGGCCGCAGGACCAGCTGCTCCGCCTTCGATCTCGACCGGAAGCACCCTTAGCCGGTAACCCGCATCAGGTGAGCCCGAAGCTGAGCTTGATCGCCGTGACCAGGTTGGTGACGGCGATGCTGGTGAGGATGAGTCCGAACACCCTGCTCACGATCTCTGTGCCCGGCCGGCCGAGAAGACGGAAGATCAGCCCGGCCGCGGCATACAGGCAGAACAGCAGGACGAGGCAGAACACGAGGATGCCGGTGGTGGTGGCCTGCTCGGCGAATGTGCGGACCGTATTGTCGGTCAGGAGCATGACGGTGAGGATGGCCCCCGCACCGGCGATGCCGGGCACCGCAAGAGGAAACACCGCGCGATGGAAGAGCGACGTCTCGGGGGACAGCGACTCCGCATCCTCGACCACCTTGCCAAGCACCATCCGCAGGCCGAACATCAGCAGCACCAGGGCACCGGCCATCTGGAAGGACGCCATGGGTATATGCAGCATGTTCAGGAGGCCGTGTCCGATGACGATGAAGAACAGCAGGATCAGGAAGGCAACCAGCAGCGCATAGGCCGCGACCAGCAACGAGCGACGGCGATCGAGACCTGCCGTGACCGAGAGGAAGATGGGCACCGTCGCCACGGGGTCCAGGATCACGAACAGAGTGATGACTTCGGAGAACAGGTCGTTTGCAAAGGTCAGCCCCACGAGAGAACTCCACCAGTTTTTCTTCCAGGTCGACCCTTCAGGGAAGCGTTGCCGTGCGACCGCCAGGGTCGCTGCCCGCAACGATGCTCCCCACCTTGGGACGCAGCACATGCTAGGGGGAATGATGAGAGGAAGGAAACGCGCATGACATCCCTCGACGATTTCCGCAGCAGCGTCGCCGCCGATCGGCCGCCCTCCTCCACGCCCGCCCTGGAAGCCCTGTGGTGGCTCCTCAAGGGCGATTGGAGCGAGGCCCATGCCTGCGTTCAGCGACACGAGGGCGAAGCCGATTGCGACTGGGTACATGCCCATCTGCACCGCCAGGAGGGCGACAGGGCCAATGCCGAATACTGGTACCGTCGCGCCGGACGAGCGGCGTCGACGGCACCGCTGCCGGAGGAATGGACGATGATCGCGGGCGATCTGCTCGCGCGTGCCGCCGGGCAACAGGGAGGAACAGCGCGATGAAGTTCGGAGTGACGGTCGTGCCGCGGGCGTCGGACTGGCGGCTCTTCGTCGACCTGGAGGCGATGGGCTACGATGCCGCCTGGGCGGCCGATTCGCAGATGCTCTACTCGGACGCCTATGCAGTGCTGGCGCTGGCCGCCGCCAACACGTCACGCATCCGCCTGGGTACGGGCGTCTCCGTCGGGGGCGTGCGCCTGGCACCGGTGACGGCCCACTCGATCGCCACGATCAACCAGATGGCGCCCGGCCGCGTGTTCATCGGCATCGGAACCGGCCATACGGCCATGCGGGTCATGGGCAAGGATCCGATGAAGGCCGGCGCCTTCCGTGAATATCTTCGCGTGCTGCGGGCGCTGCTCCACGGGCAGGAAGTCGACTATGCGCTGACGGATGGCGAACGCACCGACATCCGCTTCCTGCATCCCGACATGGGCTTCATCGACGTCGCCCATCCCGTACCGATCTATGTCGCAGCCGACGGTCCGCTGGCGCTGAAGGCGGCCGGGGCATACGGCGACGGCCGGATCTGTTCGCACAACCAGACGCGCCCCCGCCTGCAGAAGAGCCTCGAGACGATGAATGAAGGCGCCAAGGCGGTCGGCCGCACGCTGCCTGGGACTTTTCATACTGCGGCGCTGAGCTACGCCTGCGTGCTGCGGCCTGGCGAGAGCATGACCTCCGACCGCGTCGTCGACGAGATCGGCTCGATGGCGGCCGCCACCCTGCACTACTGGTGGGAACTCTATCAGAAGAACGGAGACACGAGCACCGTAGCCCGGCGCTGCCTCGACCTGTGGGACGAGTATCTGGCCTTCACCGAAGGGATGGAAACGCCGCCGGCGAAGCGCTACCAGCAGATCCACTATGGCCATTGCGCCTTCCTGCCGGCCGAGGAGCGCCGTTTCATCACCGAGGACCTGATCCGTGCCACCGGCGGCCTTGTCGGCACGCCGGAAGAGATCATCGACATGCTGCACGAACGTGAAGCCATGGGGCTCGACGAGATCACGCTGCTGCCGGCGATGGACACGGCACGCCGGAATCTGAAGGACTTCGCCGAACAGGTCATCGCACGCTACTGATCGCCGACGGCGACCGGAATGTGGCGATGGTGCCGCCATCGATCGCGAAAAGGCCCCGACGATGTCAGGACCGCGTCAGGTGTGGCGACGAACATGCCGCCCCATGCTCAAGCTCAACATCCTTCATCTCCTGGTCATCGGCGGCGCGGCCGGCGCGGTCGCCGTCCTGCGGCGCGAGGCGAACGGTCGTTCGTTGACGCCGGGCCGGCTGTTCGTCGCGCCGCTCTTTGCGACCGCGACGACCGTCCTGCTGCTGACCGCGTCCCTGCCCGGCGCGCGCGAGCCCGCCCTGTGGGGGCTGGGCATCATCGGTGGCACGATCGCCGGAACGGCACGTGGCATGCAGCTACGGCTGCAGGTCGATCGGCTGTGGGACCGGTTGCGCCTGCCGCGTGCTCGCGATGGCTTGTGGGCGGGCTGTCTGCTGGCTCTCCTGGCGATCACCGCCTTCGCAGCCGAGGCGATGCCGGGCGACCTGCCTTGGGCGTCGACCGTCGAGCGCGCCGCTTCGGTAGCGGCGGCGGCATGCACCAGCTTCCTGGCGGGACGCTCGTTGCTGCTGTGGCTGAGGACCCTCAACGCGCCACACAGCGATCTGCACCGGCCGTAGCCGGTCCGGAGCGTGCCGGCTATGCCGCTGCCTTGCCCTTGTCCTCACCCACGCGCGCGGCAAGCGACGCCGCCATGAACTCGTCGAGGTCGCCGTCGAGAACCTTCTGCGGATCGCTGCGCTCCACGTTGGTGCGCAGGTCCTTCACCATCTGGTACGGCTGCAGCACGTACGACCTGATCTGATGGCCCCAGCCGATATCGGTCTTGTTGGCTTCCGCCTCCAGCCGCTCGGCTTCGCGCTTCTGCAACTCCACCTCATAGAGGCGCGCCTTCAGCATCTGCATTGCCTTGGCCCGGTTCTGATGCTGGCTGCGTTCCTGCTGGACCGCCACGGCGATCCCCGTCGGGATGTGCGTGATGCGCACTGCCGAATCGGTCTTGTTGACGTGCTGGCCGCCCGCGCCCGAGGCCCGATAGGTGTCGACGCGCAGATCCTTGTCCAGGATTTCGATCTCTATGTTGTCGTCGACCTCGGGATAGACCCAGACGCTGGCGAAGGAGGTCTGGCGCCGCGCATTCCCGTCAAAGGGGCTGATGCGCACGAGGCGATGGACGCCCGACTCCGTCTTCAGCCAGCCATAGGCATTCGGCCCCTCGACCTTGAAGGCGCAGGACTTGATGCCCGCCTCCTCGCCGGCGCTTTCTTCCAGCCAGCTCACCTTGTAGCCGCGCCGCTCGGCCCAGCGCGTGTACATGCGCGCCAGCATCTCGGCCCAGTCCTGCGCCTCGGTGCCGCCGGCGCCGGCGTTTATCTCGACATAGGCGTTGTTGGGATCGGCCTCGCCGGAAAGCAGTGTTTCCAGCCTGGCCTTGGCCGCCTCGCCCCGCGCTTCGACAAGCGCATGCTCGGCGTCGGCGATCATGGCTTCGTCACCTTCGGTTTCCGCCATCTCGATCAGGCCGACATTGTCGTCGACCGCCGCGCGCAACCGCTTGATCGTCGAGATCGCGTTCTCCAGGCGGGTGCGCTCGCGCATTACCGCCTGAGCCTGCTTCGGATCGTCCCAGAGCGCCGGATCCTCAGCGCGCGCGTTCAACTCATCCAGACGTACGACAGCCCTGTCGTAGTCAAAGACGCCTCCTCAGGAGTTCCAGCGACTCCTCGATCTCGTTCACCATCGCCTGAGCTTCGGCACGCATCTGTCTGCACTCTTCTTCGACGCCAGTTCTTCGAGCTAATACGTCTCGCCCGTTCCGGTGAGGCCCACCGGGCGGCGACCTCCTACCTGCTGCGGGCCGCCGTCGTCTATACCGGCATAGGGGGCCGACCCGTCAAGCGGCGTCTGACCGTACCCCTCGCTGCCGGGTTCAGTACCGGGCTTGAAGACCTCGTCGATGGTGCCGCCTTCGTAGGTATGACGGACCAGCCGCAGGCCAGGCGGGATCCGGAACGGCGTCGGTGGCTTGCCCTTGAAGATCTCCTTGGCGATGGCCTCGTAGATCGGCGCGGCATTGCCGCCGCCGGTTTCCTGGGCGCCCAGGGTCCTCGGCTCGTCGAAACCGATATAGACGCCGATGGTGATATCGGGTGTGGAGCCCAGAAACCAGTTGTCGTGGGAATCGTTGGTCGTGCCGGTCTTGCCGGCGATGGGGCGTCCGAGAGCCGCCAGACGGCCGGCGGTCCCGCGCGTGGTCACGCCGAGCATCATGTGCACGACCTGGTAGACCGACGTGGGATCGTGGAACGGCTTGCGCGAATCCACAATCTCCGGTGCCGCCGGCCGGTTGGCCTGTCCCGCGGCCTGCTGGCCGCAGCCGCGACAGGTGCGTGGCTCATGCCGATAGATCGTCCGTCCGTTCCTGTCCTGCACGCGATCGACCAGGCTCGGCGTGATCTCCAGCGCACCGTTGGCGAGCATGGCGTAGGCCATGGTCATGCGCAGCAGGGTCGTCTCGCCCGCACCGAGCGACATCGGCAGATAGGCGCCCATGTGATCTGTGACGCCGAATTCCTTGGCGACCTCGACGACGCGCTTCATCCCGATCTGATGGGCGATGCGCACCGTCATCAGGTTGCGCGACAGCTCCAGGCCGCGACGCACCGTCGTCGGACCGAGGAAGTCACCGCCGTAGTTCTTCGGCGACCAGATCGGCTGGCCATAGCCGGGATCGTAGCTGAACGGCCCATCGAGTACGATCGACGCGGGCGTGAAGCCCGCATCCATGGCGGCTAGGTAGACGAAGGGCTTGAAAGCGGATCCCGGCTGGCGGGCGGCCTGGACGGCCCGATTGAACTGGCTGCGCCCATAGGACCATCCACCCGACATGGCCAGCACGCGCCCCGTCTGCGTGTCCATCACGACGACGCCGCCTTCGACGTTCGGAACCTGCCGCAGAGCATATGTATGCGCAGGATAGGGCTTGGCGTTGGCCCCGGCCGGCGCCTCCACCTTCTCGACGACGACGACGTCGCCGACCGAGACCACGTCGGCCGGACGGCGCGGGGGATTTGCGATCCGCTGTTCGGGCAGCGTCCGGCGCGCCCATGTCATCTCGGCAAACGGGATGGTGCCGTCGCCGTCCGGCAGGCCGACCAGTTGCACTGCCTGCGGTTCGACCTTCGCAACGACGGCAAGCTGCCAGGTGGGCGGTCCGAACAGCGGGCGGCGCTGGGCGATACGGGCGAATTCCTCCTCCCATATGCTCATGTCCGCGATCTTGGCGTGCGGACCGCGCCAGCCGTGGCGCCGGTCGTAGCGGATCAGCCCATCGCGCAAAGCCTCGTCCGCCACCGCCTGGATGGCAGGATCGAGCGTGGTGCTGACGGTCAAGCCCCCTTCATAGAGGCCCTTCTCGCCGTAGGCCGCCATCAGGTTGCGCCGCACCTCTTCCGCGAAGAAATCGGCCTGGACGGCCTCTGTCGCGCCGCGGCGGCGATACTGAAGCTTCTCGCCCCTGGCCTCCTCCATCTCCGCCTGCGTGATGTAGCCGTCCTCGCGCATGCGGCCGAGCACGTAGTCGCGCCGGGCGTAGGCCTCCTTCTCGTTGCGCACCACGTTGTAGCGGTTCGGCGCCTTCGGCAGTCCCGCCAGGTAGGCGATCTCCGACAGCGACAGTTCGTCCAGCGAACGGTCGAAGTAGTTCAGTGCCGCCTGGGCGACCCCGTAATTGCCCGAACCGAGATAGATCTCGTTGAGATACAGTTCGAGAATGCGCTCCTTCGAGTAGGTATCCTCGATCCGGAAGGCGAGGATCGCCTCGCGTATCTTGCGCGCGAGGGTGGCCTGGTTGCTGAGCAGGAAGTTCTTCGCGACCTGTTGGGTAATGCCGGAGGCGCCTTCCGGCCGCTTGCCAGGATTGGCCAGATTGGCGATCACGGCACGCAGGACGCCGACGACGTCGACGCCGGGATGGTGGAAGAAGCGCTGGTCCTCGGCCGCGACGAAGGCCTCCAGAACGCGCTTGGGCATGGCCTCGGCCGGCACGAAGACCCGTTTTTCGCGGGCGTACTCGGCCAGCAGCCGGCCGTCGGCAGCGTACAGGCGTGAAGAAATGGCCGGCTGATAGTCGGCCAGTTGCTTGTGGTCAGGCAGACCGTGGCTGAAGTGCCAGAACAGCCCGGCGACGGTGGCGGTACCGACGATCAGGGAGGCCGTGGCGAAAGCCAGCAGGATCTTGACGAAATTCAGCACGCTCATCTTCTACGTTGACCCCCGCGGGGCGGCAACGCCGACGGTGCGGGAAAGTTAAGCCTTTCTTATGGCAGCGCCGGCGGCGAAATGCGCATCGATCGAGGCGCGCAAGGCACGGGCCAGCGCGACCTGGTGCTGTTTAACGGTCAGCAGCTTCTCGTCCTGTCGGTTCGAAAGGTAGCCAAGTTCGACCAGGGCGGCCGGCATCTCGGGAGACGTCAGCACGGCGAATCCGGCCTGCCTGTGCGTCCGCCGCAACAGCCGCACGCCGCTGCTGGCGAAACACTGCACGATAGTCTCAGCGAGGCGGCGGGAATCGTTGACCGTGCCACGTTGACTCATGGCGACCAGCGTCCGCGCGACGACATCGGACTCGTTTGCGAGCTTCATGCCGGCGACCGGGCCGTCGGCGCGGTTCTCGCGCGCAGCCAGCGCTGCCGCTTCGCGGTCGCTTGCCGATTCCGACAGGGTGTAGACGGATGCGCCGCGAACGGCCGAATCAGGGCAAGCGTCGGCATGCAGCGACAGGAAGAGATCCGCCTTGGCGGCTTGCGCGCGGGCCACTCTTTCGCGGAGCGGCACGAATACATCTGTGGTTCGCGTCAGCATCACGCGATATCGGCCCCTGAACAGCAATTCCTTCTGGAGCTGCCGCGCAATCGCCAGCACGACCACTTTCTCCCGGGTGCCGCGCGCACCGATGGCACCGGGATCGCGACCGCCATGCCCCGGGTCGAGCGCGATCAGGCGGGTCCGTAGGGGAGGCGTCGGCTTGGCCATCGACTTCTTTTTCGCCCGGACCCGTTTCTTGGGCGGACCGGCCATGGCGGCTCCGGCGTCGAGGCCAAGCACCACCATTCCGGCGAGGCTGGCGATCAGAGTGCGGCGGGAAGGAGCGGCCATGGGACAGCCAGCTTTATCTAGAGGGAGCGAATTACTTGTTGTGATATCTTCAACCAGATACCGAAGAACTGCGATAATTTCAATAAGAATCAATCATTTAATAGGCTAATCTGAGTCACCCCATGTTTTGATTGTCGCTTGCCCGATAACCCCGTATGTTGCGTATGCGAGCAGTCGCCGTCGTTCGACCCTTCCTCCTTCGGATACCTCTCCCACATCGTGGGACGGCCGGGTGGAGGGCCGACGGCAGCTTTTCAGCCGGGCTGGCGCCCCATAGGGAGCGGCGGGCCTGCGATGAAGCTGTCAGGCAGGCGGTGGCTATAGGAAACCCGAGGTCGGCAGGACCCTGTTGCGGTCCGGCGGTACGATGCTTCCCCGTCTTGGCCAAGGTTGGCCGTTCGACGGGTCGATGGCGTAGCGCCCCCCTCGCCCCAGAGAGGCGGCAAGGCTGCCGGTCGCTCGCGCCGGTTGGGACCGGACGCCTCGGAGCGAGCCCATGGCACGGCGTATGCTCATCGATGCGAGTCACCCCGAGGAAACGCGGGTGGTCGTCGTTGATGGAACACGACTTGAAGAATTCGATTTCGAGACGGCGAGTCGCAAACCCCTCAAGGGGAACATCTATCTCGCCAAGGTTATCCGCATCGAGCCGTCGCTCCAGGCGGCCTTCGTGGAATACGGCGGAAACCGTCACGGCTTCCTGGCCTTTTCCGAGATCCATCCCGACTACTACCAGATCCCCGTCGCCGATCGCGAAAGGCTGATCGCCGAGCAGCAGCGGCTGCAGGCGGAGGCCGAGGAAGAAGAAGCGAACCGGCGCGACAAGGTCGATCGTACCGACATCGACGAAGCGCGCGAGGAGAACCGCGCCGAACTGGCCTCCGATGATGTCGGCGAGGAGCCCGTGCAGGCCCCTGCGGAGCAGGCAGCCGAGACCATCGCAACAGCGGAAGACAGGGGCGACATGCCCGTGGCCGCCGACGTGCCGTCCATGCCCGCCTCCACCAATTCCGAGCCTTTGGCTCCGGTTGCGCCCGTGGCGGCAGCAGTCGAGGCTGAGACCGGCCCCGGCATGGCGCCCGAGTCCGAACCCGACACGGCTTCCGGGTCGCGGACCGAAGCGGCGGCGGAGGCCACCGCACAGCCGGCCGCAATCGTGAGCGAACGCCTCGAAGGGCCGAGCGAGACCATCGACGCCGTGGCGGCGGATATTGGCGAGGAGCAGGCCGACAAACCGTCCGATGTCTCTGCCGAGCCCGCGGCGGAAATCCCGAATGACCTGGCCGATGCGCCTCAGCCGGATGTCGTGGTGGAGACCCTGGGCGGAGAGGACGTGATCGAGCAGCGCGAGACCCGCGAGCGCCGCCGTCGGAATCCCATCCGTCAGTACAAGATCCAGGAAGTCATCAAGCGCCGGCAGATCCTGCTGGTGCAGGTCGTCAAGGAGGAGCGTGGGAACAAGGGCGCTGCCCTGACCACCTACCTGTCGCTGGCCGGCCGCTATTGTGTCCTGATGCCCAACGCCGGACGTGGTGGCGGTATCTCGCGCAAGATTTCCAACCCGGCCGACCGCAAGCGGATGAAGGAGGTCCTGAGCGAGCTGGATGTGCCGCAGGGCATGGGTGTCATCCTGCGCACCGCCGGCCTCGAGCGCAGCACGATCGATATCAAGCGCGACTATGAATACCTGTCGCGGCTGTGGGATTCGATCCGCGAGCTCACCATGCGGTCCACGGCGCCGGCACTCATCTACGAGGAAGGCGATCTCATCAAGCGATCGCTGCGCGACGTCTACGACACCGACATCGCCCAGGTGCTGGTCGAAGGCGAGGCAGGTTTCCAGACCGCTTCCGAGTTCATGCGCCAGCTCGTGCCGCACCAGGCGAACAAGGTCGAGCCTTACAAGGACTCCATCCCGCTGTTCCACCGCTACCAGGTGGAGAGCCAGTTCGACGCCATGCATTCGCCCGTCGTCCAGCTCAAGAGCGGCGGCTACATCGTCATCAACCCCACCGAGGCGCTGGTCGCCATCGATGTGAACTCCGGCCGTTCGACCAAGGAGCGGAACATCGAGGAGACGGCGCTGCGGACCAATATCGAGGCGGCGGAGGAGATCGCCCGCCAGGTCCGCTTGCGCGATCTCGCAGGGCTCATCGTGATCGACTTCATCGACATGGAGGAGACGCGTCACCAGCGGCAGGTGGAGCATAAGGTCAAGGACGCCATGCGCCATGACCGTGCACGCATCCAGATCGGCCGCATCTCGGCCTTCGGATTGCTCGAGATGTCGCGCCAGCGCCTGCGGCCCAGTCTGCTCGAGCATTCGACGGAGATCTGCCCGCATTGCGCGGGCACCGGCCGAATCCGATCGATCGAATCGGCGGCGCTTCACGCGCTGCGCGCCATCGAGGAGGAAGGCGTTCGACGCCGTGCGAGCGAAATCGTCGTCAGCGTGCCCCCCAACGTGGCGCTCTATCTCCTGAACCAGAAGCGCCATACCCTTTCGGAGATCGAGAAGCGGTATAGCTTTTCGGTGTCGGTCGAAGCCGACGACGAGCTGCATGCCGCCGACTGCGAGATCGAGCGTATCCGCTCGCGCCGCGACGACCGGGATCGCCCGCAGGAGCTGGCGCGTGCGAGCTACGAGGATCCGTCGGAAGAGGCTCCGTCCGAGGAAGTGGAGGATGGAGAGGAACGTGAGGCAACCGGCGAACGTGCCGAGCTGGAAGACGGCGAGGGCCGCGAAGGCAACCGGCGTCGGCGCCGGCGCCGGCGTCGGCGCAGTCGCCGCGACGGCGAGACCGAGTTGGGCGACCATCCGCAGGCGATGGGCGCGGAGGATGCGGGCGAAGGTGGCGCCGAACGGTCCTCTGACGATGAGGTGGCCGATCCGGACTCCGGACACAGGCCGAACGGGGCCGCGACCGGCGATCGGAACGATGCTGCAGAAGAGCCATCGGACGCCGCCACCAGTGCTGACGAGGATCGCGCCGAGGAGGATCGCGTCGAGGAGGATCGTGGCGACGACGACAAGGGCGAGCGCCGTCGGCGCCGTGGCCGTCGTGGTGGCCGGCGCCGTCGCCGAGAGAACGGTGAAGGCGACCTCGATGAAACCACGGGCGAACACATCGAGGAATCGACGACCGCCGAACCGCTGCCGATCGCGGCAAATACCGACGAACCCGTCGCGGCGCCGGATGCACCGTCCGAAAAGGCATTCGCAGACGTGGAGCCGCCGGTGAATCTCGAAGCAGGCCCGGTCGAGCCATCGCCGCCCTCGCCCGTAGAGCCCCTGGCGGCCCAGCCGGAGACGCCGCCGGTCCCGGTCGTGCCCATCATCACCGCGCCGCCGGAGAAGCCCAAGCGCGGCTGGTGGCGTCGCTGATCCTGCCGACCGGCCGCTGAAACGCGACCCGCTCCGCAACCATAGGCCAGCTCCGGCCGCGATTGCGGCCGGGGCTGGCCTTGCGGTCCACGGACGCTCCGGCCATTCCCGCACTGCCGGCGAGCGCTATCGCAGAGCAATGGTAGCGTGATTTTCCCGGCCTGCATTTCCGCATGGTGCGGGCGGGTCGTGGCCTCTTCGTCGTCAGCATGCGAAGGTCGATCTTCGATCTCCTATCGGACCAGACCGAGCATGCTTCGACGTCATCTCATGGCAGGCGTGGTTGCGACCACGGCGGCACGCACCGCTCTTGCCAGCGACTTTCCCAACGGCCCATTCCGCATCATCGTGCCGTTCGGTGCGGGTTCGGCGACCGATCAAGGCGCCCGCAACATCGCGGAAGGGCTGAACCGCATCTTCGGCGTCCCGGCCATCGTCGAGAACAAGCCGGGTGCCAACGGCGCCATCGCGGCCGAGGTCGCCGCCAAGGCCAAACCCGACGGCCAGACGATCTTCGTGTGCTCCAACACGGCGGCGGCGTCGAACGTCGCCATGATGAAGTCCCTTCCCTACGACCCGCTCAAGGACTTCGAGCCGATGACCATGATCGGCCGGGCGCCGGTATTCCTGATCGTCAATCCCAAAGTCGAGGCGAAGACGACGCAGGAACTCGTCGCTCTCTGCAAGCGCCAGCCCGGCAAGATCAATTTCGGTTCGGGCAGCGCATCGACGCGCATATCGGGTGAATTGCTGAAGGCACGCGCCGGAATCGACATCGTTCACGTACCGTACAAGAGCACGCCGGCTGCCCTGCAGGACACGATGGCCGGGCACGTCCAGATGTGTTTCGCCGATCCCGTCACCAGCCTGCCGCAGGTCAAGGCAGGCACAGTACGCTGCCTGGGCGTCGGCACGCGCGGCCGCTACAAGCTGACGCCCGACATCCCGACTCTCATCGAGCAGGGCATTCCCGACTTCGAGCTCATGACCTGGACGGCCGTCCTGGTGCCGAAGGGGGTCCCTCCCGCCGCATCCGCAAGATTGCGCGAGGCGATCGTCAAGACGATCACCGACCCTGCCTATGTCGAGCGGCAGGCGGCTGGAGGATCGGAGATCTTCCCGACGACGCCCGAGGAACTGCGGCGCATTCAGGTGGCGGAGATCGAGCTCTACCGCGAGATGATGAAGATCGCCGGCATCGAGCCGGAGTGATCGGGACGATCCTCCGGCTCATCCGTGTCCGCGGGGCCGCGCCCGCTCGGCGATCCGGGCGCTTCAGCGATCCGAGCGGTACACGGCGAGTTCCGCCCGCGTATCGGCGATCGAGAACCAGCGGTGCTGCTCGGTGCGGAACTGGCGCCAGTTGGCGAGGATCTTCTTGAACTGCTCGTTCTTCGCCGCCTCCTCGTCGAGAACCGACTCGAGCGCCCCGCGCAACGCTCGGATCACGTCGTCGGGCAGCACCGAGAGCTGCGTACCGGAGCCGACGAGGCGGACGATCGCCTGCGCGTTCTTGGCATCGTAGGAGGCCAGCATCTCGGTGGCGGCGTAGTTGCTGGCATAGACGAACGCGGCCCGGTAGCGCGGCGGCAGAGACGCCCAAGCCGCCTTGTTGACCATGATGACGTTGTTCGCCTCAAGCTCCATCACGCCGGGCGTGTAGTAGTATTTGGCGACCTTGTTGAAACCGAGCTTCTCGTCGTCGTAGGGACCGACCCATTCGCAGGCGTCGAGCGTACCACGCTCCATTGCCGGGTAGATGTCACCACCCGCGATCTGCTGCGGCACCGCCCCCAGTTTCTGGAAGACCTTGCCGCCGAAGCCAGCGGTGCGGATCTTCAATCCGTCGAGGTCCTTCGGAGTCTTGATCTCCTTGCGGAACCAGCCGAACATCTGGCCACCCGTCTGGCCGGCTCTGAAAGCAACCACGCCGAAGGTGTCATAGACCTCGTCCATCAGCTTGCGGCCGTCGCCGAACATCATCCAAGCATTGTGCTGCCGCGGCGTCAGGCCGAAAGGCAGCGAGCCGTCGAAGATGAAGGACGGGTTCTTGCCGACATAGTACCCTGTATAGGTGTGGCCGCACTCGACGGTGGCGTTGGACACCGCATCGAGCACCTGGAGCCCGGGCACGAGCTCGCCCGCGGCATAGGGCTGTAGCTGGAACTTGCCGTCGGTCAGTTCGCCGACGACACGTGCCACTGTCTGCGCCGCGCCGTACAACGTATCCAGGCTCTTGGGAAAGCTCGAGGTAAGGCGCCACTTCACGACCTCGGCGGTCTGCTGCGAGAAGGCTGGCGACGCCGCAAGGGCGGCGAGAGAGGCCGCGGCCGGAGCAAGCTGGCGACGGGTGAATGTCATTCCGATTTCCTCCCTTGATTTGATTGTCCCGAATTCTAGGCGACCGGCTGTGGTAGCGCTACCAGATTCAGGCCGCGCTCCAGCCACCGTCGAGGGGAATGGCCGCCCCCGTAATGTCGGCGCCGCCGGGGCCGCAAAGCAGGGCAACGAGCCCCGCCACCCGCTCCGGCATCACGAACCGCCGCGACGGCTGCCGCGATGCGAGGAAGGCACGTTCTGCGGCTTGTCGCGACAAGCCGGATTTGCCCCGCTCCGCCTCCAGCCTCTGCTCGATCGAAGGCGTCGGGATGGTGCCCGGACAGATGGCGTTGCAGGTGACGTCCTGGTTGGCGGTTTCGAGCGCGACCGCTCGCGTGAATCCGATCAGCGCCGTTTTCGTCGTCACGTAGTCGACTCGATTGACCGTGGCGAAAAGACCATACACCGACGCGACATTCACGATGCGGCCGAAGCCGCCGCTCCTCATGCCGGGCAGAGTCAACCTGGTGGTATGGAAGGCGGCCGAAAGGTTGACGGCGAGCGCGCGGTCCCAGTCGCCTGGCCTGAATTCCTCGATCGGCGCGAAATGCCGGACGACGGCGTTGTTGATCAGGATGTCGACGCCACCCAGGCCCCGCTGCGTCGCCTCGACCAGATCGGCCACCTGCGCGGCGTCGCCTACATCCGCACCATGGTACAGCACGCGAACGCCATGTTCTGTCTCTAGCCGCTTCCGGATGGCCTCGATCTCTCCGGCGTCACCGAAGCCGTTCAGCACGATATTGCACCCCTCGCCCGCCAGTCGCTCGGCGATGGCCAATCCGAGTCCCTGGGTCGAGCCGGTGATGAGTGCGCGTCTTCCCCGCATATCCATTCCTCATGTACTTTCGCGCTGCACGACTTCGAAGCTGACATCGATGCGGATCCTCTCCCGTGCCGCCCCGCGCAGACGGTTCACCAGGAGTTCCGCGCCGCGTCGCCCGATCTCCTGGCGCGGCAGACGCAGCGTCGTCACGGTCGGCACGGTATGGCGCAGCAGATCGAGATCGTCGAAACTCGCAATGGCGATGCGCGCCGGCACCGCCCAGCCGCGGCGCTGGCACTCGAACAGCGCGCCGACGGCCAGGACGTCGCCGGCGAAGAATGCGGCATCGATGTCGGGATGGGTCTGCACCAGGCGGACCAATGCGTCGGCACCTTCGCTGAACCCGCCAGCCGCCTCGAGGACCATATCCGGATCGGGCGAGAGGCCCAGCTCCTTGAGCGCCGCGAAGTATCCGCGCCGACGCTCGCGCGACCGATCGTTGTCGCGCAGTGGCAAGGTCACGAAGCCGATCTTGCGGTAGCCGAGCCGGCCGAGATGCGCCGTCATCGCGCGGGCGGCCTCGAAGTTGGAATAGCTCACCACCATGTCGAGGGGCCGGCTGGTCAGGTTGCCGGTCTCGACGACGGGGATGTCGGTCCGCGCCAGAAGCTCGTGCACACGTTTGCTGTGCGTGGTGTTGTGAAGCACCAGACCGCAGACCCGCTGCGCCAGCAGCGCGGCCACCAGCGCCTCCTCGTCCTCAAGCCGATGCCCGCTGTCCGCAATCATCAGATGCAGGCCGTTGGCGCGCAGCACGTCCGATATGGCGTGGATCATCGTGGCGTAGAGCGAGTTGCGCAGCGACGGGACGACCAGCCCGACGATGTTGCTGCGCTTCGACGACAGGCTCCCGGCGATGCGGTTGGGCAGGTAGCCGAATTGGCGCACCGCTGCTTCCACCTTCCGCCGCATCGCTTCGGAGACGCTCTCGGGGTCGCGCAGGGCCCGTGATACCGTCATGGGCGAGACTCCGGCGTGGCGGGCAATGTCGCTCATCCTCGTCTCGCCACTCCCCCGCCGTGCCTTGCGCGCCATCCTTCCTCTGCTCCATCCTCGATGATATCGATACCACAAATGCCACGGAGGAACGATCATGAGCGGTCTGCTGGGTTTCGTTGGCGTCGGCCGGATGGGTGGCCCGATGGCCAGTCGCCTGCTCGACGCCGGCTATCGCCTGTGCATCCACGACGTATCCGAGGAAGCGACGGGCCCGCTGGTGGCGCGCGGGGCCGAGCTCGCCGGATCCCCTGCCGAGGTCGCCTCCGTCGCCGAGATCGTGTTCATGAGCCTGCCCACGCCGGACGTCGTGCGGGCGGTGGCGCTGGGAGGCAATGACGGGTTGCTGAACGGCTCGAAGATCCGCACCATCGTGGACCTTTCGACGACCGGCCCCGGGGTGGCCTGCGAGGTGGCCGCGAAGCTGGCGGAACGCGATATTGGCTGGGTTGATGCACCCGTCAGCGGGGGCGTCACCGGAGCCACGGCAGGCTCGCTTGCAGTCATGGTGTCCTGTCCGCAAGCGACCCTGCAGCAGGTGGAACCAATGCTTAAGGTCTTCGGCAGGCTGTTCCACACGGGGGAGAAGCCAGGTCTCGCCCAGACCGCCAAACTCGCCAACAACCTGCTGGCGGCCACCGCCCTGGTCGCAACGTCGGAGGCGATGGCCATGGGCGTCAAGGCCGGACTCGATGCCCGCGTGCTGGTCGACATCATCAATGCGTCGAGCGGCCGCAACAGCGCTTCGCAGGACAAGTTCCCGAGAGCGATCCTGCCTCGCACCTTCGACTTCGGGTTTGCGACCGGCCTGTCCTACAAGGATGTGCGTCTCTGCGTCGATGAGGCGGAGTCCCTGGGTGTGCCGATGGTCGTGGGTGCCGCCGTGCGCGAGATGCTGGCCGTGACGAAGGCCCGCTTCGGCGCCTCCTCGGACTTCACACATGTCGCCAAGCTTTTGGAGGAATGGGCCGGAGTCGAGATCAGGGGATAGTCGACACCGTTCGCAGCGGCCTCCCTCATCGTTTTTCGCGGATGGACGCAACCTTTCGGCAGCGACGTAGTTGTTCACCGCCGGGCGCGCCTGTCAGCCCATGTTGCGCAATCGAGGCGATGCACAGGTGTGCCGTGAGGAAGGCCCTGATCCTGAACGTGGACGACAACGAATCCGGTCGCTACGGCAAGACTCGCATCCTGCGGCAGGGCGGTTACGACGTCATCGAAGCCCGAACTGGCGCGGGAGCGCTGGAAAAAGTCGGCCGGGAAAGGCCCGATCTCGTCCTGCTCGACGTGAAACTGCCGGACATCTCGGGTTACGAGGTGTGCCGCCTGCTCAAGGCCCAGGCGTCGAAGATTCTGGTACTGCAGATTTCGGCCTCGTTCGTCGCCCCCGGAGATCGCGCAACGGGGCTGGACAGCGGCGCGGACGCTTACTTGAGCCAACCCGTGGAACCTTCCGAGCTGCTGGCGACGGTTCGCGCCCTCCTGCGACTCAAACGTGCCGAACAGGAGGCCCAGGAGAGCAACGAGCTCTATCGCGTCATCGTCGAGAGCGCCGACGACTATGCCATCGTCACCCTGGCGCTCGATGGCAGCATAAGAACCTGGAGCAGTGGCGCCCAGAAGGTGCTCGGCTGCACCGAGCAGGAGATGCTCGGCCGGCCGGTCGACTGCCTGTTCACTCCCGAGGACCTCGCGAATGGAGTACCGGCCGCCGAACGGAAGCGCGCGGCACGCGATGGTGCAATCAATGACGACCGCTGGCAGGTACGCAAGGACGGCAGCCGCCTCTGGGCCAGTACCAGCCTGGTACCACTGCGCGCCATAGCGAACGGCATCACGGGCTATATCTTCGTTTTGCGCGATCGGACGGCCGAGAAGACCGAACAGGACGCCGTCCAGCGCGCCAATGCATGGCTCGAACGCGAGGTAGCGATCCGTACGCGAGCGCTCGTCGAAGCCAACGAGCAGCTTCGCCGGGAGATCGCGGAGCGCGAGCGGGCGGAGCATGCACTTCGCCAGGCGCAGAAGATGGAGGCGGTCGGCCAGCTAACCGGCGGCATCGCCCACGACTTCAACAACATGCTGACGGTCGTGCTGGGCGCCACGGAGTCGCTGAAGGCGACGCTGCCCGAGAATGCAAAGGCCCAGCATCGTCGCGCCGACCTCGTGATGCAGGCTGCGACGCAGGCAGCCGCCCTCACCCATCGCCTGCTCGCCTTTTCGCGTCCCCAGCCCCTCGATCCCAAGCCGACGAATCTGAATGCCCTGATCGGCGGCCTGATCGACATGCTCCGTCGGACGATCGGTGAATCCATTGCGCTCGAGACCGACCTGACCGCCGGCTTGCCGCGCGTCCTGGTCGACGCGAACCAGCTCGAGAACGCGATTCTGAACCTTGCGGTCAATGCCCGCGACGCCATGCCGGGGGGCGGGATTCTTGCCCTTCGCACCTCGCTCTTGCGAAACAACCAGGTGAGCCTGGCGGTCATCGACACCGGATCCGGGATGTCTCCTCAAGTTGCCGAACGGGCATTGGAGCCGTTCTTCACGACCAAGCGCAGCGGCGAAGGGACTGGACTCGGCCTCAGCCAGGTCTACCGCTTCATGCAACAGTCCGGCGGCAGGCTGCAGATCCACTCCGTGGAGGGCCAGGGGACGACCATCGAGTTGCTCTTTCCGCTGGCCATCGGTGCAGCGCAAGGAGAAGCGGCAAGACACGACTCGACGGATCACTTCCGCGGCGACGGCCGGCGCGCGCTGGTCGTCGAGGATCAGCAGGGCGTTCGAGAGCACGTGGCCGAGGCGCTGCGGCATCTCGGCTTCGAGGTCCAGGCGTTGCCCGATGCCACTAAGGCCCTGTCGTTCCTCGAAGCGGACCGGAACATCGACCTGCTCATGAGCGACATCGGACTACCGGGAGGCATGGATGGCTGGCGCCTCGCGGCAGCCATCCGCGAGCTGATCCCGGGCGTGAAGATCGTGCTGATGACGGGCTACGCGCAGAGCAGCCTCGATCCTCTCGGTCCCGACAGCGAGCTTCTGATGAAGCCCTTCATGCGGTCGGCGCTGGAGAGCCGCCTCGCACGGCTCTTCGCGACCTGAGGCGCTCCCGGCCGGTCCGCAGGGGCCCGGCATCGTCAGGCGGCGTACCTGCTGGCGCTCAGTGACGGCCAGAGCGCATCCGGCCCCGCCTTGGCATAGGCCGTGCCGATCCTGTCGCCCCAGAAGGTCTCGCTGCCGAAATCGCGGCGCCAGACCCAGAGCCGGCGCGTGTAGTGATGCAGGATGTGCTCATGGGTGAAGCCCATGGCGCCCATCGACTGGTGCGATATGGCCGCGACGCGCTGAGCGAAGTCAGACGCCTGGCATTTCGCGGCAGCGATCGAGAAGCTGCCGCCACCGGCCAGCCCGCCCTCCTCGACATCCCGCGACGCCGTTTCCGCGGAGGAGATGATGGCTGCGACGCAGCTCGCGAGTTCCGCCAGCATGTGCTGGATGGCCTGGAAGGTCGAGATCGGCCGCCCGAACTGGACGCGCTGCTTGCAGTACTCGACGGCGGTGGCCAGTACCTTGTCCGCAGCGCCAGCCATCTGCATCGCCCGCATCGCAGCAGCGAGCTCGAGCGCGCGGTCGGCGCTGACCGGCGACGGAGCGGTGAACCCGGCCGGGGCGTTGTCGAACGTCACCGTGCCGTACGGCTCCCCGGCATGGCTGGGCTGTTCCTCGATCGCTGCATTGCCGGCCGCCACGACAGCCAGCGAATCGCCGACCACCGTCACGAAGTGCTCCGCCACGGACGCGAAGGGCACGCGTGCCACCTTGCCGCTGACGCGGCCGCCGGAGAGCGTCAGGCTCCCGAGCGCGAGGGTGGCGGGACCGGCAGGCGGCTCGCCGCCGGCGGCCGACACGAGCAGGTTGGCGAGGGCCGTCTCGGCGAGCGGCACGGGCACGGCGTGCGAGCCGGCGAGCCGCAGCAGCGCCAGCATGTCGGCCAGCGTGCCGCCGGCGCCGCCCTTGTCCTCGGGAACGGCGATCATCGGCAGGCCCATCTCCTCGATCTCCTTCCAGAGATCGGCCGGCCAGACGCCCTTTTCGACGTCGTTCACCACCGCACGGCCGCAGCGCTCGGTGAAGAAGCGGTCGGCGGTCTCGAGCAGCATGTCGCGCGTTTCGCTGTCCATGATCGGTCTCCTCAACGCAGGCCCAGGCCGCGGGCGACGATGCCGCGCAGCACCTGGGTCGTGCCGCCCTGGATCGTGTAGGAGGGCGCCATCATCGTCGCGTATTGCGCGATATCGAGGAAATCGGCGAGATCCTCCTCGGTCGTCGCATCCGATTCGGCGATGGCGCGCGCGATCTCCGGCAGGTCCTGCTGGTAGATGGTGCCCAGATCCTTCACCAGCGCCGCCTCGATGGCGGGCGACTTGCCGCCCTGCATCATGCCGGCGACGGCAACCGACATCTGGCGCAGCGTCCACAGGCGGGCGACCAGCCGGCCCAGGATCGACGAGGCCCTCTTGGCCGGCTGGCGTCCCAGGATGCGGACCAGCTCCCGCAGCACGTAGAAGTTCTGCATGAAGCGCTCCGGACCGGAGCGTTCGAAGGCGAGCTCGCTCGTGACCTGCAGCCAGCCGTCGCCCTCATTGCCGATCAGGCAGCTCTCCGGAATAAACGCGTCGTTGAAGGTCACCTCGTTCCAGTCGTGGCGGCCGGCAAGGTTGATGATCGGCCGGATGGTGACGCCCGGCGTCTTGAGGTCGACGAGGATCTGGCTGAGGCCCTTGTGCCGGTCGCCGTGCTGGCCGGACGTGCGCACCAGCGCGATGCAGTAATGGTTGCGATGGGCCCCGGAGGTCCAGACCTTGGTGCCGTTGACGCGAAAGCCGCCCGGCACGGGCTCGGCGCGCGTGCGCACCGACGCGAGATCCGACCCGGAGTCGGGCTCGCTCATGCCGATCGAGAAGAAGCATTCGCCAGCCGCGATGCGCGGCAGGATGGCCTGGCGCTGCTCCTCGCTGCCGAAGCGCAGCAGGAGGGGCCCCGACTGGCGGTCCGCCACCCAGTGGGCGCCAGCCGGCGCGCTGTTGCCGAGGAGCTCCTCGGTGACGACATAGCGTTCGAGGAAGCTGCGTTCGCTGCCGCCGTACTGCTTGGGCCAGGTGATGCCGATCCAGCCCTTCTTCCCCAGCGCCCGGCTGAACTCCGGCGAGAAGGTGTTCCAGCTCGCGAAGCGGTCCTCCGTCCTGATGCCGGGCAGGGTCTCCTCGAGGAAGCTGCGCACCTCCCCTCGCAACGCCTCGGCCTCCGGCGGCAGATGAAACGGTGGAAACTCGAGCTTGGGAATCGACATCATCATTCTCGGCGGTTGGATGGTTCTTCTCTGTCGGCTAATCCTTGTGGCCGCAACCCGGGAGTTTCGAGGAACGAATGCCGCGTCGATCACCCCGTCTGCCGCCGCTCCTGGCGGAATTCGACGACGACGAGCGCGAGGCCGTGCTGGCCGCAAACCGGACCTTCTATCGCGCCTTCGCAACGCGCGACATGGACGCGATGGATCGCATATGGGCTCCAAGCGGCGCCTTGGTCTGCCTGCATCCGGGCCGCGCCCCTCTTCATGCCCGCCCCGAGATCATGGCGAGCTGGCGCGCGATCCTCGGCCATCCCGAATCGCCCAAGGTGCGCTGCACGGCCGAATGGGTGGCCGGGCGGCCCGGCATGGCGATCGTGGTCTGCCGGGAGATCCTGCCCGACGGACAGCTGATGGCGACCAACACCTTCGCACGCCTGGCGGAAGGATGGCGCATGATCGGCCACCATTCCGGCCCCGTCCCGCCGATCGAAGCCGAGACGGTTGGCGCGCCCGCGGCGGCCATGGGAACCCCCGACCGTCGGAAGCTGCACTGACTTTCGAGGCCGTTGCCGCGACGGCCTTCAGGCATCGTCGAGGTGCACGACCGAGGGCTCGACCTCGACGAGAAACCGGTCGTCGGCGAGACACGGCACCCCGATCCATGTCGCGCATGGCGGACTATCGCCGAAGACCTTCCGCAGCACGCCCGCGATGATCTTTCCTTCATGCATGTGGTCGTGCCGGATGTAGAGGCGTAGTGCACCCACATCCTCAAGCGATGCGCCGACCGACCCGAGAGCACAGGCGAGATTCTCGAGGCTCTTCTCGAGTTGGCGGCCGATATCTCCAGCACCGACGATGTTGCGTTCGGCATCCCAGGCCACCTGCCCCGCGACATGAACGGCCCGTCCCCGCGGCGTTTCCACGATGGAAACCTGCGCGAAGCCGTGCTGCCGGCTGTCGAACAGGCCGGAAGGAACATGGATTGATCGGCTCATGGGGAATCTCGTCCGCTGCAACTATGGCGGGATGGGGGGCGGGATCGGGCCGTCGGGACGCAGGAACGGCTTCAGGACATCATACGAGACTTCGAGCGTGAAGGGGCCGCCCTCGTCCTGACCGAAGGAAAGCTCGAGGCGATCGTCGAGAAAGGCGTAGCGACGCGGGTCCTGAAGAAGCTCGACGAGGTTCGCGGCCTTGATGCCGGGCCGCGCACGGCGTGCGAGCTCGCGCAGCCAGCCGTCGCCGGCCAGAAACACGTCGCGCGGTCCTGCAACCCGGCCGGTGCGAAGGTCGACCAGCAGGCTGGTCTGGCCGACGACGGCCTCGGCGCCGCCATCGTCGCTCTCGAACACGACGACCGCCGAGATGGCCCGGTCGCTCGGCCGGTAGAGGCTGAAGGCTTGATCATAGCGCCATGCCAGCCCCGCCTGGGCTTCGCCGGCGTCGGCGCCAGCGCGCGGAACCGCCCGCTCGGCGGCCTGGCTGGCAGCGGCGGCAAGCTGCCGGTTGACGGCGTCGAAGTCGGCCGAGGTGCCGTCGAACTGCGGGTAGCTCGCGTCGACGCTGTAGGGGATGCCCCGCGCCACGCCGGCTCGGACGATCGCGTGCTCGCTGACGAAGGGATAGGCGCCGTCGGCCAGCAGCTTCAGCCGGCCCGCACGATCGCGGTAGCGCGCCGCCAGGCACTCCTCGGCATCCTCCGCTTCGCCGGCGCAGGCACGCTCGCGGTTGCGCAGCCAGCGCGCCTGGTCGGCTTCCAGATGCGCGCGCCCCTGCGGATCGAGCTTCGCCGTCAAGGATGCGTAGTCGACCATCATCGCGCGATCGGCCGCCGCGAGCTCGGCATTGCCGCAGATCGCCCGCTCGATGGGCGTCGCCGCCCTGCTGCAATCGAAGCCGGCGCGCTGCGCCAGCGCCCCCTCGCCCGGCGCGAAGCCCGCGGCGACGGCCAGCAGCCCGAGACTAGCGCGTGATCGGACCATCAGGGCGCAGCAAGGGCTTCAGGCGCCCGTAGGAAATATCGACGTCGAACGGCCCCGACACGTACGGCCCGACCTCGTAGGCATTGAAGATCATGTGCAGGCGGTCGGCCTGCCAGCAATAATGCGCCGGCTCGCTGAGGATCTTGGCGAGATTGGCGGGCTCCAGCGCATCATCGAAGCCCGGCTTCTCGGTGAACTGCTTGCGCAGGTCGGCGCCGACGATCTGGCTCATCGCCCGAAGCCACTGCTCGCCCGGCCTGAAGCCGCCCGCCGGCCCGACGGCCTTGCCGGTGCGCAGGTCCACGAGGGTGCAGTCGGTGGCGCCATAGCCATGGGCGCCGCCGCTATAGCCGTAGAAGCTGCGCGCCACCGTCACCGTCTGCGGGCTCGCCCGATAGAGGCGATAGCTTTGCTCGTACGTCCATTGCTGCTCGCGCTCCGGCCTTGCATCGGCCTTCGGCGTGGCGTCATCGGCCGCCTTCCGCGCGGCCTCGGCGTAGCGTCGATTGATTGCGTCGAAGTCGGCCTCCTTTCCCTCGAACTTCGGATAGGTGATCGCATACGACCAGGTGATGCGGTCGAGCTTGCCGCTCCTGGCCAGCGATTCCTCGGTGATGAAGGGATATTCCCCCTGGCCCAGGGCCTCGAGATCGGCCAGGCGGTTGGCGTAGCGTTCCTTGATGCAGGCCGCGACGCCGTCGACGGGATCGGCACAGGCGCGGTTGCGGTTCACGATCCAGCGGACCTGCCCCTTCTCCAGGTTCTCCCGGGCCGCGCCCTGGAGCTTGCCGGCGAGCGCCGCGTAGGCGGCCGCCAGCTCGCGGTCCGCCTTGGCCAGCCCGGGCGTCTTGCAGATGGTGCGCTCGATCACGTTCGACGCCTTGGCGCAGTCGAAGCTGGGAGATTCCTGCGCCAGGGCGGGCGTGGCGATCAATCCGCACAGGATCGCGGCGAGCCTCCTCATGTGCGCCTCCAGGCCCGGAGGCGGCGGACCGCCTCCTCCATTTCCATCGTCGATCCGGCAAAGGAGATGCGCAAGGTCCCCGCGCCACGGGCGCGGTCGAAGTCGATGCCGGGCGTGGTGGCCACGCCGGCCTCACGCAGCATGCGGCGGCAGAAGTCGCGGCTATCGTTGGTGAGGTGCGCCACGTCGCAGTAGAGATAGAACGCTCCCTCGGCGGGCGCAAAGCGGTCGAAGCCCGCCGCGGGCAGCCCCGCCAGCAGGAGGTCGCGGTTGGCCCGGTAGCGCCGCACATGGCCGTCGAGCTCGTCGCGGCCGTCGAACGCCGCCAGCGCCACATGCTGGCTGAGCGTCGGAACGGAGATGAAGAAGTTCTGGGCGAGGCGCTCGATGGGACGCACCAGGTCCGGCGGCACGACGAGCCAGCCGACGCGCCAGCCGGTCATCGAGAAGTACTTCGAGAAGCTGTTGACGACGATCGCGGTGTCCGAGACCTCGACCGCCGAGACGGTGTCGCCCTCGTAGACGATGCCGTGATAGATCTCGTCGGAAATCAGGCGCACGCCATTGGCGTCGCACCAGGCGGCCAGCGCCTTCATCTCGGCATGACCGACCATGGTACCCGTCGGGTTGGACGGGCTGGCCACGATCAGTCCGTCGATGCGGCCTGCCTTCTTCAGCGTCTCGACAGTGGGCTGGAAGTTGTCCGCAGCAGAGGTCGGCAGGTCGACGGCCTCGAGATCGAGCGCCGTCAGGATGTTGCGATAGGCGGGGTAGCCGGGCGCGGCCAGCGCCACGCGGTCACCAGCATCGAAGCTCGCCAGGAAGGCGAGCGGGAAACCGCCCGACGAGCCGGTCGTGACGATGACGCGCTCCGGCGCCACGTCCGCGTCGTAGGCCTCGCGGTAGTGGCGCGCGATGCGCTCGCGCAATGCGGGGATGCCGAGCGCCGCCACGTAGCCGATGCGATCGGCGTCGAGGGCAGCGTGCGCCGCCGCCAGCGCACCCTTGGGCGCCGGCGTGCTGGGCTGCCCGACCTCGAGGTGGATCACCGTGTCCCCGGCCGCTTCCTTCTCGGCGGCCGCAGCCATCACGTCCATGACGATGAAAGGATCGACGGCGCCGCCGCGGCGCGAAAGCTTGATCGACATGCCGGCCGCTAGCGCGAGGAGGAGATGAGCGCGAGGCCGGCACCGGCCGGATCGAGCGCGCTGCGGCACGTATCGCCGCTGCTGCGCAGGCCGGATGGACAGATGATGGCGTTGACCCAGCCGCCCTGCCCGCGCCGCGCCGCCAGGACGCTGGGCAGCGGCTGTTCCTCCTCGACGGTGGCGCGCGCCACCCAGCCCGTCGCCTGGGCCGCCGTCGGCGCGCCGCCGCCGGCGCCGGCGAACGTGAACTCGCCATTGTGCGGATTGGCGACGATCAGCGGGCTGACCGACGCCGCCTGCGGCGTCGGCGCTCCGAGCATCACGCCGAGCCCTGGCACGACGGCGCGTGCACCGAACAGCTGGCCCATCGACAGGCTGCAGGCCGCGGCGCCGCCCTTCCCGTCGACGGCCACCAGCCCCGAGAAGCCGTTGGAATCGACCGGCGTCGGTCCGACCGGCGCCTGCCCCTTCCAGCCGGCCAGCGCCGTGGCGCCGCCGGCCGGTGCCGGGGCGACATAGACGCGGCGACGGCCATAGCCTTCCGTGAGGGGCGGACCGGCCTGCGGCACGGCCGAACGCAGCGTATCCGCGGGCATGTTGCCGCCCATCTGGGCGATCTGGTCGGACAGGGTCCGCGCCAGAGAGCCCTGGAAGAACGCCGCGCCGCCGCGCTGGCGGATGGCGCCCAGCGTGCCGGCGAGTTCGAGCTGGACCCAGGTGTCGCCTTCGTTGAGCATGGCCCCGCCGCGCGAGAAGAGGCGCTGCGCCTCGCGGTCCGCGGCCAGCAGGGCGCCGCCCGCCTGCAGGTCGCGCGCCAGAGCCCGCGACACCGGCACGCCCAATCGGGCCAGGCGCTCCGCCGGCGCCACCGTCTGCTCCCAGCGCGCACGGCCGTGCCGGACATGCATCAGCGTGATGGCCCGCACCCCGGATGGGACGGAGAAGGCCTGCCCGTTGATCGTTCCGGGCGCGGCGATGGGCGGGAACACGAACGCTTCGGCCGTCTTGCTCTTGTCGTCGTGCACGACGCAGGCGCCCGACGCGCCCAGCCCCGCCGCGGACGGCAAGGTGACCGCCATGGCGAAGTACATCGCGACGGCGGCATCGGTCGCGTTGCCGCCGGCTACCAGGATGTCGCGACCAACTTCGGCCGCCCGGCTCTCATCCGCAGCGGCGGCGGAGAACGGCGTGCCCGCCCGCACCAGAGCCGAAATTCCGCCGCGGCCGGGCGAAAGGCCGGCCGGATTGGCGAGATTTGCCTGCCGGTCGCTCTCGCGATCCGTCTCACTTTGGCCACAAGCGGTCAGCAAAAGCAGAGCCGTCAGCGCCAGCGTGCGCAATTGACGCGGCCGCCCGTCGTTCCTAGCCTGCCCAGAGACATTGCCGCCCGTGTTCAGACTCATCATCACCCTCTTGTGCTCGGCCACGATCGCATTCGCGCCGCTTGGTGCCGCGATCGCCCAGCAAGGTCAACGGCTCAATCTGATCCGCGACGCGGAGATCGAGAGCACGATCCGCACGTTCACCGTCCCGATCTGGCGCGCCGCCGGCCTCGATCCCAATGCCGTCGAGATCATGATCGTCCAGGACCCGTCGCTCAATGCTTTCGTCGCGGGCGGCCAGCGCATCTTCATCAACACCGGCCTCATCATGCGCACCGAGCGGCCGAACCAGCTCATCGGCGTGATGGCCCACGAAAGCGGCCACATCGCCGGCGGCCACCTGGCACGCATGCAGGAGGAGCTGCGCAGCCTGAGCACGCTGCAGATCCTCGAAGCACTGCTGGGAGCGGGCGCGATGGCGGGCGGGGCCATGTCCGGCGGGGGAATGGGTCGTGGCGGCGGCGGTTCGACCACCGGCGCGGGCGGGCCGCGGGCGCCAGGCTCGCTGATGGCCTTCCTGCATTATACCCAGACGCAGGAAAGCGCGGCAGACCAGGCGGCCGTCACCTATCTCCAGCGCACCGGCCAGTCGCCCAAGGGCACCATCGAGTTCCTCCAGATCCTGCAGCGCGAGGAGCGCATGCAGATCAACCGCCGCGACCCCTACCTGACGACCCATCCGCTTACGCCGGAGCGCATCAGGGCCTTCGAGGATGCGGCATCGCGCTCGCCGTACCTCAACACGCCGGACACGCCGAAATTCCTCGACATGCACCACCGCATGGTGGCCAAGCTCATGGGCTTCATCACGCCGGACACCGCGCTGGCACGTTTTGCGGAGGCCGATCGTTCGGTGCCGGCGCGATATGCCCGCGCCATCGCCTGGTATCGCAAAGGCGCGCTCGGCTCCGCCCTCCTCGGCATCGACGGACTCCTCAAGGAGCACCCCAACGACCCCTATTTCCACGAAGTGCGCGGCCAGATGCTCTACGAGAACGGCCGCGCCGCGGAGGCGGTGCTGTCCTATCGACGCGCCGTCCAGCTCCTGCCGTCGTCGGGCCTGATCAAGATCGACTTCGCGCGGGCGCTGCTCGAGACCAACAAGCCCGAGAACGACCGCGAGGCGGTGCGCAATCTGGAGCTGGCCTCGCAGCAGGAGGCGGAAAGCTTCGAACTCTGGCGGCTGATGGCATCCGGCTACTCCAGGCTCAACAATCACGGCATGACCTCTCTCGCCCGGGCCGAGATGGCGCTGCTGCGCGGTCAGCGCGGCGAGGCCGCTAGCCACGCCGACGCCGCCGTGCGACAGCTCCCGCCCAACACGCCGGCCTGGCAGCGCGCCCAGGACATCAAGGCCTATATCAACACGCGGTCCGGTGGCCGCCGCTAGATCGGAGACTGGTAACATGCGTTGGTCGCTCCTCGCCCTCTGCGGCGGACTCCTGCTCGCAGGCGGTGTGCTCGCCGCCGGCATCACCGCGCCCGTGCGCCTTGCCGCGGTTCCCGGGGCTGCGGCGACCGGGACTGCCGTGGCCGACAAGGCCGAGCTCGGCCGCAGCATCCGCGAGTACCTGATCTCGAACCCCGAGGTGCTCGTGGAGGCCATGCAGGAACTCGAGCGCAAGCAGGAGACCCAGCGCGATGAGGTGGCGCGCAAGGGCGTGCAGGCGAACGAGTCCGAACTCTTCCGCGACCCCGACAGCCCGGTCGGCGGCAACCCCGGCGGCGACGTCGTGGTCGTCGAGTTCAACGACTACCAGTGCCCCTACTGCAAGCGCGCCTTCCAGGCGATGAAGTCGGTCTTGGCGGACGACAAGAACGTCAAGATCATCTACAAGGACCTGCCGATCCTGGGCGAGGCCTCGCGCATCGCCGCCCTGGCCGCCCTCGCCTCCATCAAGCAGGGCAAGCATTCGGCGCTGCACAACACGCTGATGGAATTCTCGGGCAAGCTCGACCGCGACAAGATCCTGGAGCTGGCGGCCTCGGTGGGCATCGACCGGGCGCAGCTCGAGAAGGACATGGAGGACCCGAAGCTGAAGCAGATCATCGACCGCAACATGGCACTCGCCAGCCAGCTCGGCGTGCGCGGCACGCCGGCCTTCGTGGTCGGCAAGCAGTTCGTGCCGGGCGCCGTCGATGCCGCAACGCTGAAGCAGCTCATCGCCGACGCCCGCAAGGGACAGGGCTGACGAGCGGCCGGGAGCAGGGATCGGATCCGACACGGGATAGAGCGGCTACCGTGGTAGCCGCACAAGTATACGTGTAGTTTTTGAAATAACAATCGTTATTTTCGAGTCGGGTACTTTTTGCGCTCCGCAGCGGGGGGTGGCAACGTCAGGCCACCTACTCGACTTTGCCGCCTTCGAGCATTCGGCTCCACCGCCTCTGCATCTCCTCGGGGCTGACGACCTCCTTGGTCGCGGCGAGGGACCAGCGATAGCCGTACGGGCAGGCGACCATGCCCGAGCGGTCGCCGTAGAACTGGTCCTGCACCTCGCGGACCAGCGTGGCGCCCGCCTTCACGGCGCGTTCCACTGCTTGGTCGGCATCCCCCACCCGGATATGGAAGGCGACGGGCGAGCCGCCCGTCGCCGCCGGGCTCTTCGCCCCGAAATCCGGATACTCGTCGTTCAGCATCACGACGCTGTCGCCGATCCGGATCTCGGCGTGCCCCACCTTCCCCGACGGCTCGACCAGCCGGAACAGCTCCGTGGCCCCGAACGCCTTCGCGTAGAAGGCGATCGCCCCGCTGGCGTCATGGACCGTCATGTGAACGGTCAGGGTCTGCCCTTTCGTGCTCTTTGCGGTCATGGCATCACCTATGTTAGATTATTTACATTACGTATCGTAACATAAATAGATGTCCCGTCAACCTTCCCTTCCTCCACCCCCGGCGCCATCGCGCGGCCGGCCGCGCGATCCGCGCATCCGGGCCACCATCCTGGATGCGGCCCGTGGCCTCCTGGAGCGCGGCGGGCTGACCGCCGTGACCATCGAGGCGATCGCCGCCCGTGCAGGCGTCAGCCGCCCCACGATCTACCGCTACTGGCCGAACGCGCCGGCCGTGGCGATGGCGGCTTTCCTCGAAACCTCCGGAGCACCAGGGGCCGCCCGCAGCGGTCATTCGCCGCTCGCCGCGCTGCGCGCGCAGCTCCATGCCATTGCCGACGTCTTCGCCGCTCCCACCGGCCGCAGCGTCGCTGCCATGGTCGCCGCGGCGCAGTCCGAGACGGAGCTGGCCAAGGCCTTCCGCAACGAGTTCATCGCCCGCAACCGTGACGCGGCACGGCAACTGCTCGAGCACAGCATCGCGGACGGGCTGGTCGTGGCGCCCGTCGATCTCGATGCCGCGCTCGACATGATCTTCGGCGCTCTGTTCTATCGGCTGCTGATGGGCCATGCGCCCATAACGCGCGCCTTCGTCGACCGGATCCTCGACGCCGTCATCCCGCCAGCCGCCTGAGCAGCGCCTGCGACTCCTGCACCAGAGCGCGGACGACTTCGCCCGACGCCATCTCGCGTGCGAAGGTCGGCGCCTGGCCGCTCCAGAGCGGCGTGAAGTCCGTCGATCCCCTGGCCTCGGCCGCCGTGCGCAGCGGCTGGGCCGCCCCCGCCGCCAGCGGGAAGGTTGGCGCGTCGCTGCTCATCGGCCCCAGTTCGCGGATGTAGCGGTTGACGATGCCGCGCGCCGGGCGACCCGTGAAAAGGTTGGTCAGCGTCGTGCTGTTGTCGTCGGCCTGCTTCAGCACCGCCCGGTGCATCGCACTGGTCTTCGCTTCCGGCGTCAGCATGAAGGCCGTGCCGACCTGCACGCCAGCCGCACCCAACGCCAGCGCGGCGACGACGCCGCGGCCGTCGCCGATCCCACCGGCTGCGATCACCGGTACCTTCACCGCGTCGACGACCTGCGGCACCAGCGCCATGGTGCCGGCCTGCCGGGCGACGTCGTCGACGAGGAACATGCCGCGATGGCCGCCTGCCTCCGCTCCCTGAGCGATCACGGCATCGGCGCCGTTGGCCTCGAGCCAGCGCGCCTCCTCGACCGTCGTCGCGGAGCTGACGACGATGATGCCGGCATCCTTCAGCCGCCGCAGCAGAGCAGCCTGCGGCAGACCGAAATGGAAGCTCGCGACACGCGGCTTGAACTCCAACACCACGTCGCACAGCACCGCGTCGAACGGCGCTCGCACGGGACCGCCAGCTCCGGCATCGGCGGCCAGGCCAAGCTCGCGATAGTACGGCGCGAGCTTGCGCCGCCATGCAGCCTCGCGCGCGGAATCGGCCTGCGGCGAGCGATGCGTGAAGAAGTTGACGTTGAAGGGACGGCTGGTGCCCTGCTTCACGATCTGGAACTCGCCGCGCAAGGTTTCCGGCGTCAGCATGGCGGCGGCGATGGCACCGAGACCGCCTGCCTGCGACACGGCGACGGCCATGGCCGGCGTCGTCACACCCGCCATCGGCGCCTGCAGGATCGGATGCTCGATCCCGAGCATCTCCAGCAAGCGGCGGTCGGTCCAGGCCATGATCGTTCCTCCAAGTTGAGCACCCAACCTACCACGGCCAAAGATACCGAACGGAGTTCGCGGTTGCGAATTGCGCTGGCAACGTGATTTCCTTCGCAGAACCGCATTGGGCGTCGCGCAGCTTTCCGCCAGGGCGCACCGAGTGATCGTCGCAACGGAAAGGAACTGTCATGGAACTCTGGCAATACGACGCCACCGATCTTGCCCGCCTGATCCGCACCGGCCAGGCGTCGGCAAGGGAAGCCGTCGATTCCGTGCTTGCCCGCCTGCATGCCGTCAATCCGACCATCAACGCGGTCGTGCGCGTGCTCGAGGACGAGGCTCGCACCGCCGCCGAGACCGCCGATGCCGCCCGGGCACGCGGCCATGCCCTGCCTCCGCTGCACGGTGTCCCCGTCACCACCAAGGTCAATGTCGACCAGGCCGGATTGCCGACCGACAATGGCGTGACGCCGCTCAAGGACTTCATTGCCAAGGAGGACAGCCCGGTCGTCGCCAACCTGAAGCGTGCCGGCGCGATCATCATCGGCCGCACCAACGCACCCGCCTTCTCCATGCGCATCATGACCGACAACGGGCTGCATGGCCGGACCTACAATCCGCTCGACCGCGATGTGACGCCGGGCGGTTCCAGCGGCGGCGCCGGCGCGGCGACGGCGACCGGCATCGGCGCGATCGCCCATGGCAACGACATCGGCGGTTCGGTGCGCATACCTGCCTACTGCAACGGCGTCGTAGGCCTGCGCACCGGCTTCGGCCGCATTCCCGCCTTCAACATGTCCGCACCGCAGGGACGGCCGATCGGAGCGGTACTCATGGCGGTACAGGGCCCGCATACCCGCAGCGTCCGAGACGCCAGGCTCGCGCTGGAAGCGATGGCCCGCGGCGATCGCCGTGACTGGCGCTGGAACGACGTTCCCATGCAGGGTCCGCCGCCGGCACGCCCGATCAAGGTCGCGATCGTGCCCGAGGTCCCGGGCGGCAAGACGCATCCGGCGCAGGCCGCGGCGGTTCGCCAGGCCGGCAAGCACCTGCAGTCGGCGGGATACGTCGTCGAGGAGATCCTGCCGCCGGACATGGAGCGAGGTGTCGAACTCTGGCACATGATCTGCGTCACCGACGTGTTCGGCGGGCTGTGGCCGCAGATGCAGAAGATGGGCGATCCTGACGCTATCGCCGCGATGGCGGCGTGGCTCGGCCTGCACAAGAGTGTCGACCTGCCGACCTACGTCGCCGCGCTCACGGAGCGCGAAGGCCTGGCGCTGCGCTGGATGACCTTCTTTCAGCAATGGCCGCTGCTGATCCTGCCGACCCTGTGCGACCTGCCCCCCAAGCAGGCTGCGGACGTCACGACGGATGGCCAGAAGGACATCCTGGAATCGATGCGCTCCGCCCTGCTGGCACCGCTGCTCGGCCTGCCGGGATTGGCCGTGCCGGTCGGCCGGCATGGCAAGCTGCGGACCGGCGTGCAGATCATGACGATGCGAAACCGGGAGGACCTCTGCCTGGATGCCGGCGAAGTGATCGAGGCGGCGGAAGGGGTCGTGACACCGATCGATCCCGCCCAGGCATGAGCATACGGCGCAGGTCAATGAAGCACGTGTGATTGCACTGGCTCAGAACACTGGAATCGTACGTCAGTGACGATGTACGATTGCAATGAAAGTGTGGAGGAACTCCGATGCTCAAGACATCTCGCCGGACCGTGCTGGCCGGCGCGGCCGCTATTGGCCTGCCGCGAATCTCGATCGCCCAGTCTCGCCAGAGGATCCGCATCGGCGTCCCGACCAAGACCTATTGGCCGACGATCGTCTGTGAGACCGCCATCCGCCAGAAACTGTTCGAAAAGGAGGGGTTGGACGCCGAACTGACGATCTATCGCGGCGGCGCCGAAGGTTTCGAGGCGATCGCAGCCGGCGCGGCCGACCTCATCCTGAATTCCTCGTCGAGTGTCGCAGCCGGCATCAAGAAGGGCGTCCAGGTGAAGTGCTTCGCCAACGGGTGGAACGGCTATTACGGCTGGTATCTGGTGGTCAAGCCGGACTCGAAGATCACCAAGGTCGAGGAACTGGCCGGGAAGAAGGTGGGAATCACGTCCGCAGGCTCGGGATCGGACATCCTCGCCCTGTGGACCGTGAATGCACGCAAGGTCGACTTCACGCGCGTGCCGCTGGGCGGCGGCGGCCTGGTGCCCAACCTGCTGTCAGGCAACATCGACGCGACGGTCCTCTACTCGCCTCTCACCTACAAGGTCTTCCAGGCCAAGGAGGCACGATCCCTGATCGACTTCGGCGCCGAAGTACCGCCGCACTCCACCGCAAGCTGGATCGCCACCGACAAGATCATCAAGGATCAGCCGGCCGTCCTTCAGAAGGCGCTGAACGCCATCTACGGCGGCGTCGCCTTCCTGCAGGACGACAAGAACCGCAATGCCGCGGTCAAGATCATCGCGGAGATCGACGAGATTCCGGACCCGATCGCTGCCGCCGAACTGGACGGCAACATCAAGAAGCTGTCGAAGGATGGGCATTTCGAGAAGGAATGGATGGAACGGGCGCTGGAAATGGCCCGCATGATCGGCATGAAGGATCTCGCTCCGGTCGACCAGATCTACGTCACCAGCTTCAAGCCGGTGCCGACTCAAGCGTGAGCCAGGTCCAGATCGTCTCGGCGCGGCTGGCGTTGCTGGCCGCCATCCTTGCCGCCTGGGCGCTGCTGCCGAAATACGGCATCGTCGATCCAAGGCTGTTGCCCGCGCTCGGCGACGTCCTGGCGATGCTCGGCAAGCAGCTCGCCCGTCCCGTCGTCCACGAGGCGATCGGCGTCACGGCCCTGGAGGTGATCGTCGCCTTCGTCATCGCCGTGCCGCTGGGCGCGGCGATCGGCGTGCTGGCGGCCGAGAACGAGTATTTCGGCCAGATCTTCAAGCCGATGCTGTTCTACGTGTTCAGCGTGCCGAAATCGATCTTCCTGCCGATGTTCATCCTCGTCTTCGGCATCGGCTTTCCGCAGAAGGTCGCCTATGCGGCCTTCTCCACGATATTCATCGTCATCATGAGCGCGACGGCGGCCGTCGAATCGGTCAAGACCGATCACGTGCTGGTCGCCCGGTCCTGCGGTGCCACGCGCCTGCAGATCCTGATGCGGATCTATGTCCCCAGCATGATGCCGGTGCTGCTCGAGACGCTGCGCATCTCGATGATCTTCAATTTCACGGGCGTCATGATCGCCGAGATGTACGCCTCGCGTACCGGCATCGGACACCTCATCGCGAACTGGGGCGAGAACTACCAGATGCCCGAGCTGTTTTCCGGCGTAATCCTGCTGGCCGTCGTGGCCATCGCCTTCAACGAGGCGGTGCGCTACGTCGAAGGCCGCGTCTCCAAGTGGCGTACATGACCGCGATCCAAGTCGACAGCCTCAGCCACATCTATGCCGGTGCCGAGGGCGGCGTGCCCGCGCTGAAGGACATCTCTCTCGAGGTCGAGCCGGGCAAGTTCGTGGTCATCGTCGGCCCCAGCGGCTGCGGCAAGACTTCCCTGCTGATGATGCTGGCGGGGTTGCGCCATCAGACCACGGGCACCATCCTGTGCGACGGCCGGCCGATCACCGCGCCGGACCCGTCGCGTGTCGGGGTCGTCTTCCAGGAGGCGAGCCTGTTCCCCTGGCTCACCGCCCAGGACAACACCGAGTTCCCCCTCGCCCTGCGCGGTACCGACCGCGAGGAACGCCGGCGCCGGGCGGAGGAGATGCTGCGGCTGGTCGGCCTCGACGGCTTCGGTGCGCGCTACCCGCACGAGCTGTCGGGCGGCATGAAGCAGCGCGTCTCGATCGCCCGCGGCCTCGTGCAGGATCCGCCGGTGCTGCTGATGGACGAGCCGTTCGCCGCGCTCGACGAGCAGACGCGCATGACCATGGGCCACGAGCTGCTGCGCATCTGGTCCCAGACGCGCAAGACCGTCGTGTTCATCACCCACAGCCTGACCGAGGCGGTCTATCTCGCCGATGAGGTATTGGTGATGTCCGCGCGTCCCGGGCGCATCATCGACAGGGTGACCGTCCCCCTGCCCCGACCGCGCACCTACGAGATGATGGCGACCGATACGTTCGGCCAGCTCCGCGAGCGGATCTGGCAGCAGCTTCGCACCCATTAGGAGGGCACGATGCGCCGCCCCTCCCCCGCCTCCGTCCGTTGGGGCCTGCTGGTCGCCCTGCTGGTGCTCTGGGAACTGTTGCCGCAGACGAAGATCATCCCGGAGCTGTTCCTGCCGTCGCTCTCCAAGACGTTGACCGTGCTGTGGCAGGGTCGCGCCGAATACGGCCATGCGCTCATGGTCACGCTGTACGAGGTCGGCGTCGCCATGCTGATCGCCTGCGGCGCCGGCATCCTCACCGGCGCGCTGGTGGGCGGCGTGGCCGTGCTGCGCAACCTGCTGCTGCCGGTCTTCTCCAGCCTCTACGCCGTGCCGATCGTGATCCTCTATCCGATCTTCACCGCCTGGTTCGGGATCGGCTCGGAGTCGAAGATCGCCTTCTCCGGCCTGTATGGCTTCTTTCCCGTCATGCTGTCCACGGCAGCCGGCATCCGGACCATCGATCCGCAGTACCTCCTGGCGGCCCGCAGCATGGGCGCGACCCTGCCGCAGCAGATCACCCGCGTGATCATTCCGGCCTCCATTCCCACGGTGCTGACCGGGCTGCGGCTGGGCGGTGCGCTGACCATCATCGGCGTGGTCGTGTCGGAGATGCTGACGTCGTCGGCCGGCATCGGATACCTTGTCACGCGCTACCGCACGATCCTCGACAGTCCGCGGGTCTTCGCCGCAATCCTGATGATCCTCGTCCTGTCGATCCTATTCGACGTGGCGGCACGCGCCATCGAGCGGCGGACCCTGGCCTGGCAGACGGCCGGCCGGGCGAAGTCCGCTGCCGGCGGGTCGTCCGCCATGCCGGCCCCCGCCCCCGTCTGATCCTGCCGCCAAGGAGCGTAGCCATGTCCTCGACCCTACTGCAGACGACTGTCGTCGGTTCCTATCCGCAGCCCGACTGGCTGATCAATCGCCAGATGCTGAGCAAGATCGTGCCGCGCACGCGCATCCGCGAGCTCTGGCGGGTGGCCGAACCCTTCCTCGAACAGGCCCAGGACGACGCCACGCAGCTCGCCATCCGCGACATGGAGCGGGCCGGCATCGACATCATCACCGACGGCGAGATGCGCCGAGAGAGCTACTCAAACCGTTTCGCCACGGCGCTGGAAGGCATCGACGACGACAATCCGGCGGAGATCGTCAGCGGCACGGGCCAGAAGACGCCGGTGCCGCGCGTGGTTGGCAAGATCCGCCGCACCGGGCCGGTCGAGCTGCGCGACATGCAGTTCCTGCGCGCCAACACGCAGAAGCTCGCCAAGATCACGCTGCCGGGTCCGTTCACCATGGGGCAGCAGGTCAAGGACGAGTTCTACAAGGACTCCGAGGCGATGTGCATGGACTACGCCGCGGCGGTCAACGAGGAGGCGAAGGAACTGGTCAAGGCCGGCGCCGACGTGATCCAGCTCGACGAGCCCTGGCTGCGCAACAATCCCGAGGAGGCCAAGCGCTACGCCGTCAGGGTCATCAATCGGGCCCTGGAGGGGATCACGGTGCCGACCGTCGTGCATCTCTGCTTCGGCTATGCCGCGGTGGTGACCGGCGGCAAGCCGACAGGCTACGCCTTCCTGCCGCAGCTCGCCGACAGCATCGCGCAGCAGATCTCGATCGAATCGGCGCAGCCCAAGCTCGACCTGGGTGTGCTGAAGGACCTGGCCCCCAAGAAGGTCATGCTGGGCGTGATCGACCTCGCCGATCCGGAGGTCGAGACGCCGCAGAAGGTCGCCGACCGCATCCGCGCCGGCCTGAAGCACCTGTCGCCGGAGAAGCTCCTGCCCGCGCCGGACTGCGGCATGAAGTACCTCCCGCGCGAGACCGCCTTCGGCAAGCTCAAGGCCCTGGCCGAGGGCGCTGCGATCGTGCGCAAGGAGCTGGGCTGAACGCGGACGCAGCGGCATGAGGCCCTTCGCTGCGGGCCATGGGTGATCGTCGCTACTTCGTCTACATCATGACGAGCAGCTCGCTCAGCGCGATGTACATCGGCGTCACGAACGACGTGGGCCGGCGCGTTGCCGAACATCGCGAGGGCTTGGGCAGCGAGTTCGTGAAGAAGTATCGGGTGACGAGACTGGTCTATGTCGAGGAATACGAAAACCCGAACGACGTCATCGCGCGGGAAAAGCAGCTCAAGGGCTGGAAGCGGATCCGGAAGAACGAGCTCGTCCGTGCAGCCAATCCAGGCTGGGAAGACCTGATGTCCGATCCGTCGTCTCGGACGCAGCGGCGGTGAGGTCCTTCGCTGCGCTCAGGACGACATGAAAACCCTTCCGTCGTCCTGAGCAGAGCGAGGGACCTCTTGCCGCCGGCAAACGGCGATGGGGTCCTTCGCTGCGCTTAGGACGACATGAAAGTCTATCCGTCGTCCTGAGCGCAGCGAAGGACCTCATCGTCAGCAGTCGCACAGGAGGTCATCGGGCCTTGACGACCCCCTTGGGATTGACCGTCACGGTCCGCTCGATGCCGTTCTGCGTCGCCTTCCCCGTCCACTGTCCGTCGGGACCGCGACGCAAGTCGCGGATGTTGCCGTAGTGCAGGGCACGCAACTGTGTCGCCACGCTGGCGCTACCCGGCACCGGCGGCGGCGACGGCTTCGTCTGCGCCATCGCCGGGCCTGCGAGGCAGGCAGCGAACGCGAGGACCGGTACGCTCTTCATCCCGCCACCCTGCCCTTGAGCACCTCGCCGGCGTAGACGCCGGTCGATTCGCCGTCCTCGAAGGCGACGATGCCGTTGACCAGGGTGGCCTTGATGCCCTCGGCCTTCTGCACCAGCCGGCGGGCACCGCCCGGCAGGTCTGTCTCCACCGTCGGCAGGCAGGGCCGGATGCCGTCCTCCTCGAACAGGACCAGGTCGGCGCGGTAGCCCTCCTGCAGCAGGCCGCGATCCCCGAACTCCCAGGCGACGGCGTTGTCGTGGGTCAGCTTCTTCACCGCTTCCTCCAGCGTGAAGGCGCCGCGCTTGCGCACCCAGTAGCTGAGCAGATGCGTCTGCAGCGACGACCCCATCTCCTGACAGACATGCGCCCCGGAATCGGAGAAGGTCGCCAGCGTCCGCGGGTGCTTCAGGATTCCCAGAACGTCATCTGGCGCCTCGTTGACGATCGGCTGCACATAGACCTGGTCATCGTTGGCGAGCGACAGGTCGAGCATGACCTCCACCGGATGCTGGCCGCGAGCGCGGGCGAGCTGGCCCACGGTGGGATCGTCCCAGTCGACGCCCCGCAGTGCATAGAGATTGTCGTAGTCCGGCTTGCGCGGATCGGTCGTCGCGGCACCGCCGCCCTGGACGACATTGTCGCGCGGCTTCATCCGGGCCTCGGCCGCCACCAGGGCGCGCCGCACCTCGGGGTCGGCCAGCCGCCGCTTCTGCTCGGCAAGCGGCAGGGCGCGTATCGGTCGCCACGCCGGCAGCACGTCGAACGGCAGGTACGACTTCAGCGAGAAGATCGCGTTGATCGATCGCGTCGTCCCCTGGCCGAACATGCGCCCGCCGGCGGCGACGGTATCGTCGATGTAGCGCGTCTGGTATTGCCAGCCCGTCGGATCCTCGCCCTGGCGGGTCGCCAGGACGCCGAACATGACGGGCCGGCGGGATATCAGCGCAAGCTGCCGCAACTGCTCGAGGAAAGCCCGGTGCCGCGGGCCGCTGCCGATGTCGGGCCCCACCTGAAAGATGCCGGACTCGAGCTCGGCCATGGCCGCCACGATGCGCTGGATCTCCTCCCATTCGGCGATCCGGCTGGCAACCGGCGTGTCGTCCGGCGTCACGTGCGTCGAAGCCCGCGAACTCGAGAAACCGAGGGCCCCGGCGCGCAGCGCCTCCTGCACTGCAGCCGCCATGCGCCGCATGTCGTCCTCGGTGGCCTTTTCGGTGAGGGCACGCCGGCCCATCACGTACATGCGCAGCGCCGAGTGACCGACATACATGCCGTAGTTGATCGCCTTGGGCAGGCGTTCGACGGTGGCGAGATATTCGGGAAAGGTCTCCCAGGTCCAATCGATGCCGGCTGCCATCGCCTCGGTCGGGATATCCTCGACGGCCGACAGGCAACGGGCATACCAGTCGCGGTCCTCGAGCCTGCACGGCGCCAGCGCGAAGCCGCAATTGCTCATGACGACGGACGTGACACCGTGCCAGCACGAGCAGCTCCCCAGCGGATCCCACGCGACCTGGGCGTCCATGTGGGTGTGCCCGTCGATGAAGCCCGGCGCGACGATCAGGCCGTCCGCCGACAGGGTACGATCCGCCGCCGTCGAGATCCTGCCGACTTCGACGATGCGGCCGTCCCGGATGCCGACATCGGCGGAGAAGCGTGGCCTGCCCGAACCGTCGACGACGGTGCCGCCACGAACGAGAAGGTCGAGCGGCATCAGAGACGATCCTTGTGCTCGACGATCTTCCAGTAGGTATCCTTGGCGGCGATCTTGCCGCCGCGGAACGTATAGATGTCACAGCCCTGGTAGTTCAGCGCCTCGCCGTCGGCACCCTTGCCCTTCACGGTCCAGACCGAAATCGCACGGTCGCCGGCGAAGATGTATTCCTTGTGATCCCAGCGCATGTCGGGAATCACCTTGAACCGATCGGCCAGCGCCTGGCGGATCGTCTCCTTGCCTTTCAGCGTCCGCCCCACCGGCTCCGGGCCGCGCGCCAGCCAGAAGGTGGCGTCATCCGTGAAATGCGACACGATGCGATCGACATCGCGGCTGTTGAAGGCGGCGGAAATCGCCTTCATGAGCTCAGGCGTGGCAATGTCGGGATTTGCGGTTGTAGCGTCCGGCATACGAAACCTCCCTGATCTGCTTGCCCCACGATTGCAGGGCCGGTGCGACACCGCAAGTCGCAACGCAGAAGCCCGCCCCATCGCGCGACGGGGCGGGCCAGCAGCCAGGGCCGAGACGAACGAGCTTACCTGGCCATCACGTTTCCACGCGCATCGACCTGGACGTCCACCATCGTCCCGCCGCGCAACGCCTTGCCGCTCCAGCTTCCATCCGGATTGCGGGTAAGGCCCTGAACGTTCTTGTAGCCGTCAGCCTCGATCTTGGCACGGGCGTTCGCCGAACCGGGGGCGTTCGGTGTCGTGGCTGGCAGATTGGCCGTGCTGGGCGCCGTCATCGACGGCGGATTGACGCCAGGCGTCGTCGCCCCCGCCGCGCCTGTCGACGGCGGCTGCATCGTACCGCCTCCCACGGGGGGCGTGGTGACGCCGGCACCGCCGCTGCCAACCGACCGCGAAGGCACGGCAGGCGTGTTGACCGCGGGCGGCGTCACCGGCGGGGGCGTGGCCGTGCCGCCTCCGACCGACGGCGGGGGTACGGGGGGACCGCCCCCCGACGGCGGAGGCGCGGTTTGGGCGCCGGCAGCCGCGG
>Ga0182792_1000262_pt1 | contig 51779 bp, 47 predicted proteins | sample Passage237B_FD_130497 | JGI IMG/M metagenome (GOLD analysis project Ga0182792, IMG submission 130497) | Cellulose adapted compost microbial communities from Newby Island Compost Facility, Milpitas, CA, USA - Passage2 37B (version 2) (version 2) ...
ATAGGCCGGGGTGGTGACGCTGCCGCCTGAGGTTTCAAGGGCGACCCACTGGTCATAGCCTCGCTGGGAAAAGAGCTGGCCCACCTGCTCATTGGGGATGTCGCCCTGGGTGAGCGGGGTTCCACGGAAGCCTCGGGGGATGCTCGGGTCGAGCTTGAAATCCTTGATGTGGATATGGCAGGTGTCATCAGCCAGCAGAGGGAAGGCATCGATGGCGTTCTGGCCTGCGGCGATGAAATTGCCCGTGTCGAACACAAACTTGACCTTGCCTTTGCAAAGGTCCAGCAGTTCGCGGCATTCCTCACGCGAGGCGATCAGGCCGGGGATGGGGAAGTCCTCAAACGCCAAGGTCAGTCCATAGCTCTGAGCCAGGTCTGCCACGGCCAGCAGGTCTTCGGCGATGCGCTGCCTGCATTCATGGGCGGGAAGATTTTCGGTGTTCTTATGGCCTGCCACGTGGGCGATGGACGCGCCGAGTTCCTTGCAGATGTCCAGCCCCTGACGCAGGGCGTCGCGATTGGCCTGTCGCTCGGCAGGGTTGGCCAGTGCCAGGTTGCACATGACGTCCACGCAGGGGACGGACAAGCCCAGATCGCTGGTCCACCGGCGGTAGTCGGGCAGCAAAGCCGGGTTTTCGACAAAGTCCCGTTGGAAAGGCTCCACGCCTTCCACGCCTGACTTGGCAAAGAGTTCCAGCAGCTGAGGGATGGTGGTCTGGCCCTGAGTCCACAGGGGCTTGAACATGAACGTCATGACAGCAAAGCGGGGCATAACAGCTCCAGATTGGGTGGAAAACGAGGGGGATTCAGACATGCTAAAATTTCGCCAGCCTCGCACAACGGGATGATCTTGCCATGGCGGGCCAATTCCTTGCCTGTGGTGGGAATGGGGCCGGGCAGAGGTTAATGCGGGGCATACGAGGGATCATCTGGCGGCAGGTCCGGATAAATATTAAGCCTGGGGGGGATGCTGGCCGATGATCATTGAATAGGTCTGAGCTGCGCAGGTGAACTGCGCGCCGATAACAGCCGGGGCACACCACCGATATCAAGGCATGGCCGACGAATCGTTCCAAGATCCCACTTCATCACCCCGCTCGCGCTGGGGCGATATCTGGCAGCTGCCTGTTCTGCTGCTGGGGCTGGGCATGCTGGGCCTGGGACTGATTCTGGTCCTGCGGACGCCCGCGCCAAAGAATGATTTCACCGGCGCCATGGACGACGTGGCCCGGGCCATCCATCTCAATGATTTTGAGAAAGCAGCCAGGGGGCTGAATCACATTCGCCATCATCTGGAAGAAGCCACGCCGGCCGAGCAGGCCCGGTTTGATCTGCTTTCAGGCGATCTGATTGCCCAGCAGATTCAGGTCTCGCCTTATGAGTATGACACCCCTGAGAACCATCAGCGGGTCATTGAACATTACCAGGCTGCCGACAAGCAGGGCGGGGAGCTGGATAATCACCGCCTTCGCCGGTGGGTGATGACGCTGGTCACGCTCGGCCAGGAGCGCGAAGCCCTGATCATGCTCGACCGCTTCGGGCACGATGGCCACGCCAGCCGGTATCAGCTGCTGCGTGAGATGATCGAACGCCGCCTCAGCGCCAGCCCCGGCGATGTGACGGGGGTGACGCATCTGCTCGAGCAGTTCACAGCCGAGGTCCGCCGGGAGACCGATGACCATGCCCGCCGTGAGCAGGAAATCTGGGCATCACGCGTTCAGACAGACATGCTGCTGGCCGCTGGCGATTATCAGCGGGGGATCGACACGCTGCTGAGGCAGATGGCCCACTTCCGCGCTCAGGGAAGCGATGACGCTCAGATGCTGCCCCTGATGGTGCGTCTGGCGCAGGCTTATCAGCAGAGCGATGAACTGGTCAAAGCCGAGCAGTGGTATCGCACTGCTGCTGGTCTGCTGCGTGATGATTCGGCTTCCCCGCTCAATGGTCAGGTGCTTGTCGGGCTGGGGCAGGTGGTGCTCGCCCAGAGTGGCGACGCCCGCCAGGCGCTGGATTACTTCTCCCAGGCGCAGATCGCCTATCCGCAGTCGCCTGCGTTTTTCGATGCCCTGCTTGGCCGGGGACATTGCGAAGCAACGCTGGGCTCACACCCCCAGGCGATGGAGCATTTCAAGCACGCCGTCGAGCTGATCGTCGAGAAGAAGCCAGGCTTTGAAGCCAGGCGTAAAGCCCTGACGAGCATGGTGCATGAGCATTACCAGCTCTGCTTTGATACCCATGATTACGAGCGGGCACTGGAATATCTGAATCTGCTGCTGCCGCTGCATGAAGAACGCCTGCCTCGGGAAATGCTCGCTGACCTGGCGCTGGCCCATCAGAAAATTGGTGAGCAGAAGATGGAGCGAGGCCAGGCCATGGCTCCGATGGCTCCGGTTGATGGCCCTGATGCGCCTGATGCCATCGATGCTCGCCGCCTGACCTTCAAGCAGGCCGCCATCAGCTTTGGTAAGAGTGCGGACTACTACTACGAGTTTGCCCGTCTGGTGTCGGCGGTTGACGACGACGCCTATGGCAGCAGCCTGTGGTCAGCCGCGATCAACTATGAGCGTGCTCAGATGTGGAAGCGCGCCATTGAGGTCTACGCTCAGTATGTCCAGACTCGCGGGGGAGATCCCCTCCAGCTGCGGGCTCAGCATCACCTTGGCATGGCCTACCTGGCCGACGGGCAGTACAGCCACGCGGCCAAGCTGCTGGCGGAGCTCATCGAGAATCATCCGCGTTCCAGCGAAGCCTATAGCAGCCTGGTTCCACTGGCCCGGGCCTACAGCCGCATGAACAAGGTGGATGATGCCCTGCGTGTGCTCAGGCATGTGGTGTCGGATCACCCGACGATTACCCGTCAGAGTGAAGAATATCGCCTGGCCCTGATCGATCTGGGCAAGCTGCTTTACCAGCAGGGCGATTACCCCTCAGCCATCACCTATCTGACCGAAGCCCTTGAACGCTACGAGCACACCGCAGACGGGCCTGGCCTGCGGTTCAGGCTGGCGGATGCCTATCGTCAGTCGGTGGCGGAGCTGGATCGCCAGCTGGCCGAGCCGATCAACTCCACGGCCCGCGCGGCCCGTATCGCCGAAAGGCGGGATCGTCTCACCCGCGCCCAGGTGCTCTACTCACAGGTCGTCAGCCAGATGGAAGCGATGGATCCCCAGCAGCTCACCGCGCTGGACAAGCTGTTCCATCGCAACGCCTACTTTTACCGGGCCGACTGCGCCTACGACCTTGGCCAGTTTGAGCAGGCCATCGCCTTGTATGACCTGGCTGCCAAGCGGTGGGATAAGGATCCTTCCTCGCTGGTGGCGCTGGTCCAGATCGTCAACGCCAACTGCGAGCTCAATCGCATCCAGGCGGCGAGGGTGGCCAACGCCCGCGCCCGCGAAAGGCTTAAGGAAATCCCGGAAGAAGCCTTCAACGATGCCACCATTCCCATGACCCGTAAACATTGGGAAGAATGGCTCAAGTGGAGCAGCCAGCTTGATCTCTTCGGCCCACAGGCCAGCCGATGAGTGTCTGACCACTCGTGGGTATGCTGTGGATGTCCGGGCCCTGTCCCTGCTGAATAAAAGTGAAGGATCGCTCATCGGTAACCCACTGGGGGAGGTCTGTCGATGGAAGAACTGCTCACGTTTCCTGCGTTGATGGCGTTTCTGACCCTGCTGGCGCTCGAAGTGGTGCTGGGGGTCGACAACGTGGTGTTCATCGCCATCGTTACCGGGCGACTGCCTGAATCTCAACGAGGTAAAGCCCGTACGCTTGGTCTGTCCTTCGCCGCCATCGGTAGAATTCTGCTGCTGCTGGCCATCACCTGGGTCATCCGTCTGCAGGAGCACGTGCTCTTTACGCTCCTGGAGCACAGCTTCACCGCCAAGGATCTGGTTCTGCTGCTGGGCGGGCTGTTTCTGGTGGGCAAAGCTACGTGGGAAATCCATCATTCACTCGAAGGCCTGGCCCATGATCCGAGCCAGAAGTCCACATCGCTGGGCATGGGCGGTGCCATCGCCCAGATTCTCATGCTCGACCTGGTGTTCTCGATCGACTCGGTGCTGACTGCGGTGGGCATGGTCAAGCCTGATGACTACACCCAGGCCTGGGTTCCGCTGGCGATCATGATTGCCGCGGTGCTTGGTGCCATTGGCATCATGCTGACCTTCGCTGGCCCGCTGAGCCGGTTTGTGGAACGTCACCCGACGATGAAGATTCTGGCGCTGGCGTTTCTGATTCTCATCGGCGTGGTGCTGGTGGCCGAGGGCTTCCACAAGCACATTCCGCGTGGCTACATCTACTTCGCCATGGCGTTCTCGCTGGGCGTGGAGATTCTGAACCTCATCGCCACTGCCCGCCGCAAGCGGATGATGGGGGCCGCGGTTACGCCTCATATCTGAGGTGTGCAGCACTGGGGGAATGTAGCAGTCCCGATCCACTGGCAATCTCCGCTTTCGCGGGCATGGCGGAAGGGGGAAGCGAGCCTTTATTGAAGATTCTGGTTCGCATTTTCATGGGATATTTCGTCCTTTAATCCCTATCGCGAAGGGATGAAAACCAACCCATCCGCCAGCTTCCTGTCTCGGGCTGACGAAAAAAAGCGCAGAAACCGCGCATTTTCTTTCAAAAAAATTAAAGAATTGCGCTAACAGCAGGCGATATGGGCGATACGACCGTCCCGGTATGTGCGCAGGAGGCGCCGGCCGGGACACCCTCACGGGCATGGTCCAGCAAAGGGTCAAGGATGACCAGCAGTGCAGCGCCCATATCGTTTGCCACCGGTGGCAACAGCACGGAGTTGATCGAACTGCTCAATCAGCAGCGCGTTCTCTATGAGGCGATCCGTCGTCTCAGCTCCCAGCAGGCCTCGACGGTGGCTTCGGGCGATGCTGAATCCCTGCTCAATCTCCTCTCGCAGCGCCAGCATCTGCTGGATCGCATTGGTCAGATCACCACTGGGCTCGAAAAATACCGCCAGCACTGGCGGGCGGTCTGTGATGCGCTGAGTAAGGAAGACCAGCTTCAGGTTTCAAAGCTGGTGGAACAGGCTCAGGAATCGCTGGCGGCCATCATCGAACAGGATGAAATCGACCGCCGGGCGCTCGAGCAGACCAAAGCTGAAATGGGAAAGAACATTGTTCAGGCCAGCAAAGCCGGTCTGGCGATGGCGGCCTATGGCAGCAGGGCCCCAAAGCCCACACCTCGGTTTACCAATCATCAAGGTTGATTCACGTTTAAGCAGCGTCGCATGACAGCCAGCACTTCCGCCATTCCGATGCCCGACATCGCCCCCCAGGCCGATCCCCGCCTGGAGGAGCTGGCGCAGATCATCCGCGCATACACGCAGGTCACCGACAAGCTCGAAAAAAGCCATGCCATGCTGGGCAGCGAAGTCGAAAGGCTTCAGAAGGAACTGGCCAGCACCGACGCCCAGCTGCAGCGTTCCAGGCGACTGGCGGCTCTTGGTGAAATGGCTGCAGGCATCGCTCATGAAATCCGCAATCCGCTGGGAGCCATCCAGCTTTACGCCGGCATGCTTGAGGAGGATATGACCACCCTCAGCCAGCAGGCGGCCAGCCATCCTCAGCAGTCCGTGGCCATCATTCAGGAAGCAGCCCAGACCGCCCGCAAGATTGCCTCGGCGGTGCGCGGGCTCGATTCCATCGTGAATGATGTGCTGACCTTCTCCCGTGAAATGCAGCCTCGGGCGGTGAGCCTGGGCGTGCCTGCGGTACTTGGCCGATGCGCGGAAGCCATCTGGCCTGTGGTCACGCAGGCCAATATCAGGCTGATTCTGCCTGATGCGGATACCCGTCCTGAACTCGATCATCTGATGCTGCTGGCCGACCCGGAACTGCTCCACCAGGCCATGCTGAATCTGATGCGTAACGCTGTCGACGCCATTACCTCGCACAAAGCCGGTGATCTGGCGTCGCGCACCATCTGGCTTGATGCCCGCCGGGAGGGCACGCATGTGGTGCTGATTGTGCGCGACAGCGGTCCGGGCATTCCCGAGCAGGCTATTGATCGCATCTTCAATCCGTTCTTTACCACCCGCGACACCGGAACCGGGCTCGGGCTGGCGATTGTGCACCGCATCGCCGATGCGCATGGCGGAGCGATTGCAGCGTTCAACGATCAGGGGGCCGTGTTCGAGCTATCCCTGCCAGCGGTGGTGGGGCAGGATGCTTCCATGCATCTGCCTGCAATGAATTCCAACTTCACGATTGATAACAGGTCTGATACGACCGAGGTCTGCTCATGAACCATAAGATTCTCATCGTCGATGACAAGCAGATGATGCGCGACAGCGTCGGCGCTCAACTTCAGCGAGCCGGCTTTGGCATCGTCAGCGCAGGCGATGGCAACAGTGCGCTGGCCATGGTTGCCCGTCATCGACCCTCGGCGGTCATCACCGATCTGCGCATGCCTGAGATGGATGGCCTGGAACTGCTCACCCGTCTCAAGCAGGCCGACGCTCAGCTGCCCATCGTGCTCATGACGGCTTATGGCTCGGTGAGCGAAGCCGTCAAAGCCATGAAACAGGGCGCTTTCGACTTCATCCAGAAACCCTTTGAAGGCGATCAGCTTGTCCTGACCATGAAGCGTGCGGTGGAGCACCGCGAACTGGTTAACGAAAACGCCGCCCTCAAGACTGCCATTCAGCAGCAGTTCGGCTCCTCGCCCGTGCTGGTGGGCAAGTCGCCCCTGATGCGTCAGCTGGCCCAGCAGATTCAGCAGATTGCCCGCAGCCAGGGAACCGTGCTGATCTGCGGGGAATCGGGAACGGGTAAGGAAGTGGTCGCCCGCACGATCCAGGCCCACAGCCTGCGAAGCAACCGCGTGATGCTCTGTCTGAACTGTGCGGCGCTGTCGAGCAATCTGCTGGAAAGCGAACTCTTCGGCCATGAGCGTGGCGCGTTCACCGGCGCCGAGAGCATGCGTAAAGGCCGCTTTGAACTGGCCGATGGCGGAACGCTGCTGCTGGACGAAATCAGCGAAATCAGCCCGCAGCTGCAGGCCAAGCTGCTCCGCGTGCTGCAGGAACAGCAGTTCGAGCGTGTGGGCTCCAGCAGCACCATGCAGATTGACGTGCGCGTGATTGCTACGACCAACCGCGATCTCGCCCAGAGTGTGGCCGCAGGAACCTTCAGGCAGGACCTGTTCTACCGTCTGAACGTGCTGCCTATCCATCTGCCTCCGCTGCGTGAACGTGCGGAAGATATTCCGCTGCTGGCCGAGCACTTCCTGACCCAGGTGGCCATGCGTGAAGGTCGTGAGCCCAAGGTGTTCGACGCCGAAGCCATCGAACTGATGCAGCGTTACAACTGGCCTGGCAACGTGCGTGAGCTGCAGAATATCTGCGAGCGTGCCAGCGTGCTGGCCCGTAACACGGTGATCACGGCTGGTCTGATCCAGCCCTGGTTGATCACCAGCATGCCCGTGGCAGTGACCACGCCTGCTCCGATGATGTGGAGCGACCGCGCCATGGCCGCTGCGGGTGCGGGACCCGTTCCGCCAGTTCAGCAGCCTGTCCAGCATCGCCCGGCCGATGCACCGTTCCAGCCCATGGGTGGGCCGGCTGTTCCCGCGATGCCTGCTGCGGCGCCGGGTGGGGTTCAGACGCTTGAAGACCTGGAACGCGAACAGATCATCCGCACGCTGGGGCGGTTCAATGGCAATCGCCAGCAGACCGCCGAGGCACTGGGGATTGGTCTGCGTACGCTGGGGCTGAAACTCAAGAAGTGGAAGGAGGCCAATCTTGTCGCTCAGACACTTTGAAGCCACTGCTTCGAGTGCGACGCGCAAGGTCGGCGTCAGTAACGCGCATGAATTGCGCGTCTGTGTCATTTCACCCAGACAGGCTTTTGAGAAGCGCCATGACGTAGTGGTGGATGAGTCATGGCATGGCAGTTGCGGATCGTCCGGGATGAGGCAGGAGCATCAGTCATGATTAACCGCATGCTCGACAGTGGCGCGATGCCTGCTCTGGAGCGGCTGATTCAGTTCACCGCGGCCAGGCAGAATGTGCTGGCGGACAACATCGCCAACCTGTCCACGCCTTATTACAAGCCACGCGACCTGTCGCCCCGGGCTTTTCAGGCGCAGCTGGCCAAGGCCATCGACCGCAGGCGTGCGGGGGCTAACCCCACCGCAGGCCCACTGGATCTGAAGGACACTCGTCAGATTGCCTTCAAACGCGATGGGCTGGAAGTCAAAGCCGGGGACAGCAATGAAAACATCCTGTTTCACGATGAAAACAATCGTGATCTGGATCGCATCATGCAGCGGCTGGCGGAAAACACGATGGCGCATAACACCGCCATCGAACTGATGCGAAGTGAACTGTCGATTCTGGAAACCGCCATCCGTGAACGTATGTAAGTCGGCTGGCCTCGCAGATGAGGCCGCCTGGGAAAGGTGAAGCATGTTCGGATCATTGGACATCTCAGCATCGGGCCTGGTGGCGCAGCGCACCCGTCTTGATGTGATCGCCTCCAACGTGGCCAATCGCAACACGATTGTTGATGCCGATGGCAACTACAGCCCGTTCCGTCGCAGGCTGGCGATTTTCTCGCCCGGCGACCCGGCCAGTGGCAGGCAGCAGGGCGTGCATGTTCAGGAAATTCGCCTGGATGATTCGCCTTTCATCCGCAAGTATGAGCCAGACAGCCCGTTCGCCGCAGAAGATGGCTACGTGGAATATCCGAACATTGACCCGATGATGGAAATGGTCAACGCCATTGACGCATCGCGTGCGTATGAAGCCAACATCGCCGCAGCCGAAGCCGCCAAGACGATGATGCAGAACAGCCTGCGTCTCTTAGCGTAAGATGTGGCCGTTGTAAGAGAATCACACCCACCTGTTGAAGCAGGGTAGAGCGATGAGTGATCCACTGGGACTGATTTCTGGAGCTGGCGGCCTGCATGGTGCGCAGGGTGGTAATGCGTCTACGCGCAAAGCTGCTGGCGCGCAGGGCGGGCCAAGCTTCCATGATGTGCTCAAGCAGAATATTGAGCAGGTCAGCAAGCTTCAGCAGGAAGCGGAAATGGCCGTGGAAGATCTCGCGGCGGGTCGGCGTGATGACTATCAGGGTGTGATGATTGCCAAGGCCAAAGCCGACATGGCCTTCAAGATGCTTCTGCAGGTGCGCAACAAAATGATTGACGCCTACGAGGAAGTGAAGCAGATGCGCGTCTGAGTCAGCGGGATGCTGACGCAGAATCACATCGCTTGTTGATAAGCCGGGGAAAAATATCGCGCAGACAATCGCGGTATCATTCCTCAGTCCGAAAAAGTCTGATGCAGGGGGACCGAAGGCGGAGCCATCGGTGCAACAACTTCTCATACTTGATTGATCCGAGGATATGGAATTCATCAAGCGATACTGGCTGCAGATTAAAGCGTTTCTCGTCGAGCTCCCGCCGACGACGATGTGGCTTATCCTGTCGCTGGTCGTCATCATGGTGATGATTGGTGGCTTCCTGATGATCTACGCCAGTGGATCGTCGATGGTTCCTGTCTCTCCGTTTGCCACTGAAAAACAGCCTGAAGTCGTCAGCCGCCTGCGTGCGGCGGGCATCAAGGTCCAGACCCGCAACGGTCAGATCATGGTCCCGGATGACAAGCTCACCGACGCGCTGCTGATCCTCCAGCAGGGCGAACTGCTCGATACCGATTTCTCCTCTGCCTTTGATGAGCTGGCCAGCAAGCAGTCGATGTGGCTCAGCAGTAAAGACAAGGAACAGAACCTCCTGCTGGCCAGGCAGAAGGTGCTGGGGCAGTTCATCGCCAAGATGAACGGCGTGCAGTCGGCCCAGGTCATCATCTCCATGCCCAAGGAACGCGGCTTTGGTGCGACACACGTTCGCCCCAGCGCTTCGGTGAGCGTGCTGATGCAGAAGGGCAGGCGGGTGGATAAGCCGCTGGTCGATGCCATCGCCGGCTGGGTTCGCGGCGCGGTGGCTGAAATGCGTCCACAGGATGTGACGGTCATCGATGCCAACCTCGGGCGGGTATTCACCGTGGCGGACAAGGATGATGTCATCCCCGGTGAAATGATGGCGCAGGTCGCCCAGCTCGAGCTCTACCATCGCAACAAGATCATGGAGGTGCTCGGTTACATTCCAGGTGTGATCGTGGCCGTCAACGTGCGGACCGATCCCGTTCTTCGCCGGGAAATTCGCACCGTTGCGTATCAGGAAAAGCAGGGCATTGAGCGCGAGTTCGCCCGTGAAACCAGCAGCAGGGATGTCCAGCGTGCGGGTGAGCCGGGTGTGCGTTCCAACACGCAGCTGAACATTGAAGCCGGTGGCAGCGCCGGCCGCAGCGAACAGACCAGCGAAACCGAAACCATCTTCCGCCCGCAGAACGTGACGGAAGAAACCCGGGCCACGGCCATCGGTCGTGGGGAAAAGCAGATCAACGTCACGGTCAACATTCCCCGCAGCTATTTCGTCAACGTCTGGCGCATGGGCCAGCAGGATCGCTCTGCTGAGCCTGATGATGACGCCCTGATGCCCGTGGTGGAAACACATCTGGCCCGCATTGAATCGCAGATTGAGCCGTTGCTCAGTGCTGAGACCAAGGGCATCGTCCGGGCCAACATGATTCTGGATCGTGAATCGCTCGAACGTGTGGCCCAGGCGGGGACGGGCACGGCCACCATTGGCACGCTCGTCAGCAGCCCGATGGGCGGAACCATTGGCGTGGCCGCGCTGGCGGTGGTCGCGCTGGGCATGATGTTCTTCCTGGTCCGCAAGGCGACGCAGCAGACCACGCTGCCCAGCGTCAAGGAACTGGCTGGCCTGCCGCCTGTGCTGCCTGTTGAGGATGAACTGGTGGGCGAAGCGGAAGAAGCCGACGCAGGCATGGCCGGCATGGAACTCAACGACGAGCAGATCCGTTCGCGCAAGATGGCCGAGCAGATCGGCGATCTGGTCAAGAACAACCCATCCGAAGCTGCGGCGCTGTTCAACCGCTGGATCCGCAAGGACGACTGACCGAGGGATACTCCACCGATGCCCGCTACCGACTCCCGCAAATTCCCGCCCTACGAAGAGCTTACGCCTTTGCGTAAAGCCGCCATCCTTCTACTGGGGGTCGATCACGAATCCGCCTCGATTATTCTCAAGCAGCTTGACCCTAAAGCTATTGAGGAAGTGACCCGCGAAGTGGCCAGCCTGGGCGATGTTCCGCAGGCCATCCGCACGCGTGTGCTCACCGAGTTCTACGAACTGGCCCTGGCACAGACCTGGGCCACCGAAGGCGGTCTCGACTACGCCCGCAAGCTGCTGGCCTCGAGTCTGGACCCCAAGGAAGCTGATCGCATCATGCAGCAGATCAGCACGCAGGTACGCAAGACGCCCTTTGCCTTCCTGCAGAAAGCTGAGTCGCAGAACCTGCTGACCTTCATCCAGGACGAGCACCCGCAGACCATCGCGCTGATCGTCAGCCATCTGCCTTTCCACAAGGCCAGTGAAATTCTCGGCGGTCTGCCTGGCCCGAAGCAGATTGAAGTGGTCAAGCGCGTGGCCAACATGGAGCAGACCAACCCTGAGGTCATCTCCGAAGTGGAACGCGGCCTGGAAGCGCGTCTCTCGAACATGCTCACGCAGAGCTTCGAAAAGATTGGCGGCGTCGAAACCGTGGCCGAGATGCTCAACCTCGTCGATCGCACGACGGAAAAGGGCATCATGGAAGGCCTCGAAGCGGAAGACCCGGATCTCGTCGAACAGATCCGCAGGCTCATGTTCGTCTTCGAAGACATCCTCATGGTCAACGACAAGGGCATCCAGGCCGTGCTCAAGGAGATCGACAACGACGAGCTGGCTCTGGCGCTCAAGACGGCCAGCCCGGAACTGCGCGACAAGATCTTCAGGAATATGTCCGAGCGTGCCAGCCAGCTCATTCAGGAAGACATGGAATACATGGGCCCGGTGCGCGTTTCGGACGTCGAAGCCGCCCAGCAGCGCATCGTCGACGTGGTCCGCAGGCTCGAGGACGCTGGCGAGATCATCATCGGCGGCCGAGGTGGCGACAAGGACATGGTCGTCTGACCGCATGGGTCTGACGCGGGAGCGACGCAATCATGGCAGTGATCAAGAAACAATACGCCGCGCCGCTGCTTAAGGAAGCCATCGTGCTCGACCTTGGCGACGTGGGCAGACAGGCCGCCCGCATCATGGCGGCTGCGGAAGATAAAGCCCGGCGCCTCGTGGCCGACGCTGAAAAACGCGCCAGCGAGATGATCGCCAACGCCCAGCAGCAGGGCTACGACCAGGGCTATCAGGAAGGTTACGCCAAGGGGCTGGCTGAAGGAACAGACCACGGTCTGCAGCAGGGCCACGAGCAGGCCTACAGCCAGGCCAATGAAATCCTTCAGCAGATTCAGCAGACCTGGATCGGTGCACTGCAGCAATGGGAAGCCCAGCAGACCGAACTGGGCAATGCTTCGCGTGAGTCCGTTCTTGAACTGGCGCTGAGGCTGACGGAAAAACTCGTCCATCGCGTGGTTCAGGTAGACAACACCGTTGTGCTCGACCAGATCAGCCTGGCGCTGGCGCATGTGATGGGCGATACGCAGGTGGTGGTGCGCATCTGTCCCGAAGATCGGCCGCTGGTGGAATCTCATCTACCTTCGCTGGTCAGCGAGTTTCCCAATCTTACGCATGCGAGGCTGGTGGACGATCCGCAGATCAGCCCCGGCGGCTGTGTGGTGACCTACGGGCAGGGGCGCATCGATGGCACGCTGGAAATGCAGCTTGCTCGCGCGGTGGATCTGATTCTGCCTGAGCCTGAGTCAGCGCTGTCGCATGACGAAGAGCTGCCTGAAGTAATGAATGCAGGTGACGCGGCTGATTCCGCTGACCCTGTGGAGTAAGTACTGCATGGGAATGTTCGCCCATCAGATTGCCATGCTGGATAACGCAGCGCTCATGGAGCTTCGTGGCGCTGTCCATGAAGTGCGCGGTCTGGGCCTGCGTGTGGTGGATCTGCCTGTTCCCGTTGGTGCGATGGTTCAGATTCTGACGGATCGTGGTCGAGGCAAATCGGTTGATGGTCAGGTAGTCGGGTTCGATCAGCATCAGACCGTGGTGATGCCTCTTGGTGAAACAGCAGGCATTTCCCGCGGTGACGTGGTGATTGCGCAGCAGTATAGCGCAATGGTGCGCGTGGGTATGTCGCTGCTGGGTCGCGTTCTGGATGGCATGGGCCGGCCGATGGATGGCCGTGGGCCGGTGAAGGACACGGTTTACCGTCCGCTGAATCCGCCGCCGGTAGATCCGATGGATCGTCCGCTGATTGATAAGCCGCTGGCGACTGGTGTGCGTGCGATCGACGCGATGCTCAGTGTCGGTCTGGGCCAGCGTCTGGGGATTTTCGCTTCGCCTGGTCTTGGCAAGAGCACGCTGCTGGGAACGATGGCTCGTCACACCAGTGCGGATGTGATTGTCATCGGGCTGGTGGGTGAGCGTGGCCGCGAAGTGCGCGACTTCCTTGAAAATCAGCTTGGTGAAGATGGTCGCAAACGCAGCGTCGTTGTGACTGCCACCGGGGATGACTCAGCCATGCTGCGCATCCGCGCTGCCATGGTCGCGACGACGGTCGCGGAATACTTCCGCGATCAGGGCATGGACGTGCTGCTGATCATGGACTCGGTCACGCGATTCTGTCAGGCGCAGCGTCAGGTGGGGCTGGCCACGGGTGAGCCGCCTGCTACCAAGGGTTACACGCCCAGCGTGTTTTCGATGCTGCCAGTGCTGCTTGAACGATCCGGGCGAACGTCGAAGGGCTCCATCACCGGCTTCTACTCGGTGCTGGTGGAAGGCGAAGAATTGACAGACCCCATCGCCGATTCGGCGCGAGGCATCCTCGATGGTCACATTGTGCTTTCGCGCGATCTGGCCAATCAGGGACACTGGCCTGCGATTGACGTGGTGAGCTCGATCAGCCGTGTGGCTGACGATGTGACCGATGGCGAACACCAGCAGGCCCGCAGGCAGGTGCTCAAGTTAGTCCATGCATATCGTCAGGTTGAGGATCTGCTGAACATCGGCGCCTACGCGGCGGGCAGCAATCCGGACTTCGATCTGGCTATCGCCTGCAAGCCGCAGATTGATCAGCTGCTTCAGCAGTCGCGTTCGCGAGGCAGCGAGAAGGCCGACTTCATGAAGACCCGCGCCATTCTCATGGCGCTGCATCAGCAGATTGAACGCACCCGCGCTCAGCTGGGCAAGCTGCAGGGGCGCAACATGCAGGCGGTCAGGCGCTGATGCCCGGATGATCATCTCGATCATGTCCATCTGCATGCAGGAGGAGAAACTTCATGGCACAATTCCGATTCAAGCTTGAAGCCGTCCTCAGACAGCGTGAAATCATCGAAGAGCAGAAGCAGCGCGAGCTGGCGATGGTCATGCGTCAGCGCATGATTTTCATGGAACAGCTCAAGCGCGAGCAGGAAATCATTTCAGAATCGAAAAAGCAACTGAGCCAGTCGCTGACAGGGCGGGTGAATCTCGACGCCGTCAGCGGATTTGCACGCTTCAGCGGCCAGACCACCATGCGCGCTCAGCAGATCGTCAACAAGCTAGCCAGTATGGAGCCGATGATCGAAAAGGCCCGTCAGGCCCTGATGGAAGCCGTGCGCAACCGCAAGGCATTGGATTTGCTGAAAGAGAAGCATAAGCGTGCATGGCAGCTGCGTCAGGATCGCCTGGAGGCTGCAGTGCTGGATGAAATGGCGGTTCAGCGACATGCCCGGGCACTCCTGGGCGGAGATGATTCTTGAAGACGGCCTGGAACATCATTGCCATCGTTGCAGTGCTGAATCTGCTGGTTTTACTGGGTTTTATTGCATGGCTGTACCAGAGCCAGCGACTGGATCGAAATCGCTATCAGGCCATCGTTGCCATCCTCAGTCCGACGCTTGAAGAAGAAGCCAAGGTCAAAGAAGAAGAGCGCAAAAAAGAGGATGAAACGCGCATTGAGCAGGAAAAAATTGCGCAGCTGCGCCAGGCTGAGCAGGGGCCCGTCTCGCTCGTGGACCGCATGACTGCCGATCAGCAGGCCGATGAACTGGCCATCCACAAATTGGCCCGATTGCAGGCGGAAATCGCTGCCCTGCATCGCGGCCTCGAAACACAGAACCGTCAGCTTGCGATGGAACGTCAGGACCTGGCCAATCAGCGTCAGGCGTTTGAAGATGCGCGTGCCCGTCGTGAGCAGCTCGTGGCCAGTGAAGATTTCAAACAGTCGGTCCAGATGCTTGAACAGATCAAGCCCGCGCAGGCCAAGCAGATTCTCGAAGACCTGCTGCGCAAGGGTGGCCAGGAGCAGGTCGTGGAGTATCTGGCGGCGATGGACATGCGTAAGTCCGCGGCGGTCATGCGGGAATTCAAGCAGCCTGAAGAAATCGCCACCGCAACCTATCTGATTGAAAAACTGCGTCTGCGTCGTAGTGAAGCCGCAGTGAATGCCAATGCAGGGAGTCAGGGATGAGTCAGTTGTTTTCACCCACCCATGCTGGTTCGCCCGGCAGTGTTGCTCCATGGTCCAGTGCTGGCCGATATTCTGCTGAACCTGCTCAGGATCGCACGCAGTGGTCAGCGGTGCTTTCGCAGTCGCTTCAGCCTGCAGAACGCAGTGCCTCCTCCGCCCGCAGTGATGCGGCTGACCGCGCAGCCCGTAAGTCGGCAGATAAGCCCAGCAAAGCCGCTGACAAGGCGGAACGCAGTGCGTCGCGCCAGGCCGAAGAATCATCGCGTCCCGCATCAGAGGCGGAGGATGTCGCGCTGGATCAGGAAGAATCCTCCGACGATACGCAGACCTCCGCTCAGGAACTGGCCAACGCCCTGGTTGTGCCCCAGGCGGAGACTTCGGATCCTGCCAGCCATCTGGCGCTTAGTGCGATGAACGCCAAAGGCAATACGCCCGTTGTGGGCCTGGATGCTGCAGCGATGCAGAACATGCAGGCTGCCCAGGCAACAACTGAAGAAGGCGATGGCCAGCAGGAACAGCAGTCCTCCGGACACCATTTGCTGGCGATGGCGCAGACGGGAAATGAAGAAAATTCGGAAAGCAGCGAGGCGATGGCAACAGCTTTCAAGCCGCTGCCATCAGTCGGTTCTGGTCAGGGTGAGTCCTCCACGCAGCCCACTGCGGCAGTGACAGCAATCTCCGGGCCGGATGCTTCAACCCCTCGCACCGGTGAGGTGGTTGCGCCGGCTGGTCTGCCTGTGATGGATGAGATGGCATCAGAAGAAATGGACCCCAATGTTGCGCGAGTGGCGCAGGGGTTGCGCGGCGCTCTGAACCTCAAGGGGGGCGCGGTCACCATCCGTCTGAACCCGGCGGAACTGGGTTTAGTCCGCATAGAAATGGAGATTCAGGGCGGTTCGGTCAAGGCAGAACTGCAGTCTGAAAACGCTTCGGTACGCGACTTGCTGACACATCAGCTTGGGCGTCTGCGTGAGACGCTTCAAAGCCGGGGATTGGCTGTGGAGCGACTGGAAGTTAACGCGCCGATGGCACCCGATGCATCGCAAAGTGGTCATGGCGAGCAGGATTCTGCAGGTGACGGCCGCAGTCGCGGACAGTTTTTCAACCAGCAGCAGTCTTCTCAGCAGCGTGAGCAGGGCGGCGAGCGAAGCAAGGCCCGCTCCACGTTTGGCAGGATGCTGGTGGATATGGTCGGCTGATTCAGACGTGATGTGCATGGACGATGCACTGAAGGTCTGTGATTGAACAAGGAGATCGTCATGGCTGTTTATGGAATCAATTCGAGTGCGAACAACTCAGCGACCAGTTCGTCGGCTTTCAGCGACATGGCCACGTCGGACTTCATCCGCATCATCACCGAACAGCTGATGCAGCAGGACCCGTTCCAGCCGAATGACGCCAGCGCACTGCTCGAGCAGATCAGCAGCATTCGTAACGTGGAAAGTCAGATGTCGCTTCAGTCAGCGCTTCAGACGCTGGTGGGGCAGAATTCGTTTGCTGCGGCTACGCAGTCCATTGGCAAGATCGTGGCGGGGCTGGATGACACCAACAACGAAGTCATCGGTCAGGTGGTTTCGGTGCGACTGGAAAATAATCGCGCCATGCTTGAGCTCGATACGGGCAAGCGTGTGTCGTTTGATCGTGTGTATGAAATTGCCAACTCTGCGACGCCTGTCCCGGTGGAATGAGTGATGCAGGTGCGATTGAGGAATGACTGATGGGTGTCGATGGACACATGCTGCTGCGAATGCTTGAGCCTGCTGTGCGTCCAGGCGGAGTCGATGGACCCGCGCGTGCGCCGGTGCGGCCGTTTGAGCAGCAGAGCTTTGAGGAACTGCTGTCACAGCGCATGACGCCGATGGATGAAGATGGCCCGGGTGTGAAGGCCGGGGCAGAAGCGGAATCGAGCAGGGATCGCCATGCTCAGAGTCCGCTGAGCCAGCTGGGGCAGATGGGGCAGATTGAAAACGCCTCGCTGCGTGATCTGATCGTCAGGCATACCCAGCCGGGTGCTGGCAGTCTGGATGTTTAACAGGTGAGCCAACGCTGAATTGTTTGCAGATCAGCGGTTTTAGAACGGAGTGTTGATATGGGATTGTCCACCGCGTTGTATACCGGGCTCAGTGGCCTGACCGCTGCATCGCAGATGATCAGCGTGTCGGGTAACAATATCGCCAACGTCAACACCACGGCCTACAAGACCGGCCGTGCTAATTTTCAGACGCAGATTTCCCAGATGCTCAAGAACGCCACCGCACCGACGGCGACGCTGGGTGGCAGCAATCCCGCGCAGATGGGCCTGGGCGTGAAGCTTGATTCCATTACCCGTGACTTCGCGGACGGCGCTACGCAGATCACCGGTGCCAATACGGACGTGGCGCTCGAAGGCAAAGGCTTCTTCGTGCTCAACGTCAATGGTCAGCAGATGTACACCCGTTCTGGCCGATTCGGAATTGACAGTACCTTTAACCTCGTCTCGGCAGGCAGCGGTGGTCGCGTCCAGGGGTATGGCGTCGACGGTGACTTCAACATCATTCAGGGTGTACTGCGCGATATCAATATCCCGCTGGGCTCGCTGACCATCTCGGAAGCCACCAGCAAGGTGTTCTTCAAGGGCAATCTCAACGCTGCTGGCAATGCGGCCACGCAAGGCTCGGTGGTGACGCTTGGCGCGATCTTCTCTGATGCACTGGGGACTACCCCGGCATTGGCGACAGATAACCTGACTGCGCTGTTCAATTCATCAGGCAGCGCCATGTTCCAGCCAGGGGATGTCATCACTATCACCGGCGTGACCAAGGGTACGGCTACGCTGCCTGACTACCGGTTTGAAGTGACCGACCCGGGTGCCCCCGACGTGGTGAACGGCGAGAAAATTGATGGCCATGGCGCAACACTTCAGGACTTCATGAACTTCCTGGACGCTGTGCTGGGCATCGATAACCTCACTACCGAAGGCGTGAGCATTGATGGCTCAGGCCAGTTGATCATTCAGGGCAACACGGGCGAAGTGAACAACCTGATCATGGCGTCTTCCAATCTCGTGCTCAATCAGGGCTCGGCGGCGCCGTCTCAGCCTTTTGAAGTGTTGAGCCTGCAGGAAGCTGATGGCGAATCGGTGCGCACTACCTTTGTGACATATGACAGCCTGGGCAACGAGATGCTCGTGGATCTGGCCATGGTGCTGGAGAGCAAGTCCAACACCGGAACCACCTGGCGATATTACGCTCAGAGTGCAGACGATACCGATCTGGATCGCGTGCTGGGCTCGGGCCTGCTGACCTTTGACAACACAGGCCGATTCACCGGTGTCGCCGGGGGTGACAGCCTGATCACGCTTGATCGCAATGGCACCGGGGCCGATACGCCTCAGACCATTCAGCTGATGTTTGAAGATGGGGACCAGCGCATTTCCGCTCTGGCCGATACGATCAGTTCGGTGTCGGCAGTCAGGCAGGATGGTTACCCCATCGGAACGCTTGAAGATTTCACCATCACCACCGATGGCACGATTGTCGGGGTGTTCTCCAACAGCATGCTGCGCAACCTGGGTCAGATTGTTCTGGCGACGTTTGCCAATCCGGGCGGCCTGGTCGATGTGGGGGGCAGCATGTTCAACGTCTCACCTGCCAGTGGTAACGCCATGATCACCACGCCGGGCAAGGGCGGGACGGGCAGAACCATTGGCAACGCGCTGGAAGGCTCGAACGTCGACCTGTCGGCCGAGTTCATCAATCTCATTTCCGCCAGCACCGGTTTCAGCGCCAGCTCACGCGTGCTGACCACCAGCAATCAGCTGATTGAAGAACTGCTGGCCTCGGTGCGATGATGACCCGCATTGATCCAGTGACAGGCAGGATGATGAAGTCATGATCACACTGACCCGCCTTAATGGTAAAAAATTCGTCGTCAACGCCGAGCTGATCCGCACAGTGGAGTCCAATCCGGATACCACCCTGACGCTGATCAACGGCGACCACATTATCGTGGCCGAGCCGATGGAAGAAGTGGTCAACCTGGCCATTGAATATGGACGGTCGCTGCGAAAGCTCCTGCCGCCGAGCTGAATGAAAGCTGCACAGGCCGTGATGAATGACAGGGGGATAAGTCGCAAACTCTGGTCGCATCACCCTTGATCCCGTACTGACAACACGTTACGGATGCGATATCGGACCTGCCCGCCTGAAACTGGCAGTTTCCCCCTCTCTGGCTCCTACGTCTGATTCCTGCGGTAAGCATGGCGCAGCTGGTCGAAATGGACCGGTTATTGGCTTTTTTGCGGGAATGTGTTTGACTTTGCGGATTTTGATATCTGTGGCGAAAGTCACCCCGGACACAAGCCGATGATGCATTCAACGGCTTGTGTTTCCCCCTCTGGGTGAGAAAAGAGATCGCCATGGATCTGGGCTTACTTTTTGGATTCTTTGGAACCTGGGCAATCATCTGCTGGGCCATTCTGGCTGGCGGTAGTGTGCTGGTGTTCGTGGATATCCCCAGTACCATCCTGGTGCTTGGTGGCACGTTCACCGTTATGTTCTTTACCTATCGCGTGATGCATCTCAAGAAGCTGTTTGCGGTGATCCGCCGGGCTGTTTTTCCCCCGGCTTATTCGGTTGAGAAACTGATCGAAGACATGGTTTCCTATGCGGAAATCGCCCGTCGTGATGGCATTCTGAGCCTGGAAAACACCACCAAAAATATCAAGGACCAGTTCATCGTCCGCGGGATTCAGATGGCCGTGGACGGCTCTGATCCTGAACTGATCGACCAGGTCATGAGCAGTGAGCTGGATAACCTGGCCACCCGTCATGAGTTGGGTAAAGCAATGCTCGACTCAGGCAGCAAGTATGCTCCGGCGCTGGGCATGATCGGTACGCTGGTGGGTCTGGTCATCATGCTTAAGAACATGAACGACCCCTCGAAAATCGGCCCTGGCATGGCGGTGGCTATTCTGACCACCCTTTACGGTGCGCTGATTGCCAACGCAGTCTGTGGTCCGCTGGCCGACCGTCTGGCCCGCAGCTCCAGTGAAGAACTGCTGTACAAGACCATCATCATCAAAGGCGTGATGGCTATTCAGAGTGGTGACAACCCTCGCGTAGTTGAGCAGAAGCTCCGTGCATTCCTTCCGCCTTCGATGCGTAAGGCCGAAGTCGAAGAAGCCGCCTGATTCGAGGGAACTGATCCATGCCCAGTCAGAGAAAACATACCTGTCCGCCGCCGGGTGCCCCCGACTGGGTGGTCACGTATGGCGACTTGATGGGGCTGCTGCTGACCTTCTTCCTTCTGCTGCTCTCCATGTCTGAGCTCAGGAAGACGGAAGACTACGATGCGCTGGTCAAGCAGGTCCAGAAATCCTTCGGCATGACCTCAGGCGGTGGGACGATCGCCTCCGAAGAGCAGCCTGCCAACTCCATGGTCAAGCTGCTGGACATGCTGTCCTTCCGCTCCAATACCGTTAAACAGCGTTCCACATCGCAGGATCCGGGCATTGAAGGGCGTGAATCGCAGGTGACCCGCGTACGTGAAGGGATGATCTTCACCAAGGGCGGACGCATCACCTTTGAGCCTGGCTCCGCAGAGCTGACCGAAGATGCCAAACAGCGCATCCTCAGTGTGGTTCATGAGATCAAGGGCTACAACAATGTTCTGGAAATCCGCGGCCATGCTGCGTCGATGGAAGCAACGGTGGAATCGCCATATGCGGATCTGTGGGAACTGAGCCACGCCCGCGCCAAAGCCGTGATGAATTTCCTGACGTCGCGTGAGGTGGGGATTCCCGCCAGTCGCATCCGGGTGATTGCCCAGGCCGATCACGCTCCGGTGGTCAACCGGGTGTACAGCACCCAGGCCCAGGAACCCAACCGGCGTGTAGAGTTGTTCCAGACCGAGGCATTGGCCGATGAATTCCGTAAGCCCGATGCCCGATGAATGAAGAGAGATGATGGCTTTTGCTAGTGAGAGGTCGAGCTGATGTCAGATGCAACCCAGAAAACAGATGCTTCCAGCGGGGCGGTTGCTCAGAAGAAGCTGCCATTGAAGCCGCTGCTGATCCTGCTGGCGGTGGTCATGGTTGAAGGGGCAGCCATTTCCACGGCTTTCCTGCTTTCGGGCAAGCCCGCGGCTGTCCGCGCTGACGCCGGGGCAGAAAAGGATGAAGCCCTGAAGCTCGAGGAGCCGATAGAAGAACTGGTGGTGGCGGACAAGTTCCAGAACACCCGCTCCGGCCGTACCTATCTGTACGACATGGAGATTTACATGGTGGTCCGCAAGCGCAATCAGGAGCTGGTCAAGAAGCAGCTTGAGATGCGTAAGGCACAGGTCCGACAGGACATCCGTACCATCATCAGCAGGGCAGAGCCGAACCAGATGCTCGAACCGACACTGGCCTCGCTCACCCGGCAGATTCAGGCGGTGCTTGATGACCGCATCGGCCGCGATGCCCAGGATGGCAAACCGCTGGTCGAAAGCGTGCTGATCACCAAGTGCACGCAGTTCAGGGTCGACCTTTAACTTCGCTTGACAGCGATGTTAAGATCACGGCCTTAACGTCAACAGATGGGCCGCGCAAGGATGCGCCGGTCAGAAAAGGCAGGACCAGGGATGGCAGATTCACCCAACAACGCCGGCCGCGAGCTTTCGGACACTGAAAAAATGGTCCAGGAAGCCCTCGCCGAAGCTCAGGCGTCCCTCAACGAAATGCAGCAGCAGACCGCCGAAGCGGCCAACCCCTCGCAGGCTGGAAAAGCCGGCGTCGGGCAGGGCGGTACGCTGGCTGAAATCAGTTCGCTGGTCAACGGCGCCGATCATCTCGCGCAGGCCTCAGGCATCGAACTGCTCTCCGATGTCGATCTTCAGGTGAGCATTGAGCTTGGCCGCACTGAAATGCTTGTGGAAGACGTGTTGAAACTTTCCCCGGGCAGTGTTGTTGAGCTCGATAAGCTCGCCGGCGACCCGGTGGATGTCTACGTCAACCACAGACTCGTCGCACGCGGCGAAGTACTGGTTTTAAACGATAATTTCTGCATCCGCATCAGTGAGATCGTGGCGAATCTGGAAGAAGAAGGCGAAATTTCCGTTCAAAAGCGCGAGACAATCTAAGAGGTTCGTAGTACAGTAGGTCACACCGGCAAGGCAGGATGCCCAGCCGGATCAAGCCCTATCGGTAAATGCCTGAAAATCCAAGCATTTCCGAGTATTGGCAAGATTGATGAACTGGCCAGGAAGGCCGATCGTGACACGTACGTCCCTGACAACGGTGTTTATTGCATGCATGGCCCTGATGGGTCCGGTGATGCCATGCGCCTACGGTCAGGCCAACGCCCCGATGGACGTGTCCTCCGTTTCGGAAACATTACCCTCTTCTACCCCGGAACGTGATCTGCGCCAGTTTGCGCAGAAGATGGTCCAGCGCACCTCCCAGCCCGCCTCACAACCCGTGGCCGCTGCGACAGTTCCAGCGTCCACGCCGGTCACAACACCGCCCGCGGCGCCCGCCGCGGCGCCGGTTATGACGCAATCCGCCCCTCTTATGCCGCCCGTCGTGGCACCGGACCCCAACGAGAGCAAGCCCCTGGGCACGAAGTCGACCCCGCGCTCCTCAGGCTCGGGGAGCGCCGGCTCCTCCGACGGGTCGAACTGGGGCATGTTCCAGACGATCATCGCGCTGGCGTTTGTTGTCGGTCTGATCCTGGTGGGCAAGCAGGTGGTCCTTCGCCTCATGGGCCGACCGGCAGCGGTGAGTCGGAGCAGGGTGGTCGAGGTGCTCTCGCGCGTCAGCGTCGGACCCCGTCAGCATGTGATGCTCATCCGCCTGGGCGGCCGAATCATCGTCGTGGGCGACTCGGCCGGTCAGATGCGACTGCTGGCCAACCTCGACGAACCTGAAGAAGTGGCGAGCATCCTCAAAGCTGTCACCTCCTCCAAGCCCACGAGCGTCAGCGAGAGCTTCAACCAGCTGATGGGCAAGTTCGATCAGGACTTCGACCGCGCCGAAGCAGCCCGCCTGCGCGACGAAGGCAAGGACCTCACCGAACACCAGGCTGATCGCGCCCGCGATCAGCTCTCGGGTCTGCTGGCCCGCGTGCGATCCATGGCCGGAAAGGGGGGCGGCGCATGAGCATCATGCATCACCCCATCCTGCGCGGCTTCGCTCTGGCGCTGCTGATGACCTTCACCGGTCTGACGATGACTGCCCCCGCGATGGCGCAGACCAGCACCGCCAACGCGCCGGTTGAACCCGTTCCGCAGGTGACCACGCCTGCGCCCAACACGCCGGTGGATCTGACCAATCCCATCTCCGTGCTGCAGAACGCCTCGGTGGCGCTGCCCACCGGCTCGCTGCCTGGCGATCCGCCCGCGGCCAGGCCGGGGCTCAGTGCGTCGCTGTCGATCATTCTGCTGCTGACGGTGCTTTCCATCGCGCCGGCCATGCTGGTGATGTGCACCAGCTTCACCCGCGTGGTGATCGTGCTTTCCCTGCTCAGGCAGGCCATTGGTACGCAGTCGCTTCCGCCCAGCCAGGTGATTGTCGGCCTGTCGCTGTTCCTGACCTTTCTCATCATGGCCCCGACGATGGATCGCATCAATCGCGAAGCCATCGTTCCGCTGCAGGCCAATCAGATCGACGAGTTTGTCGCCTGGGAGCGAGCCAAGCAGCCGCTGCGCGATTTCATGTTCAACCAGATTGAGCACGCCGGAAACTGGGGCGACGTGTACATGATCCTCAACTATCGCGGGATCGACACCTCTGAGCCCGACAGGCTCACCCGCGCCGATGTGGACATGCTTTCGCTGATTCCGGCGTTTGTACTCAGTGAACTGAAAGTAGCGTTTCTGATGGGTTTCAGGCTCTATCTGCCATTTCTGGTGATTGAAATGGTGATCTCGAGCATTCTCATCAGCATGGGCATGATGATGCTTCCGCCGGTGCTCATCAGTCTGCCCTTCAAGCTGCTTCTGTTTGTGCTGGTGGATGGCTGGCAGCTGGTGGCTGGCAGCATCCTCAACAGTTTTGCGGTTCCCGGGGTAACGACGTAAGCGTCTGGAGACGGTGGCGATGACGACGGAACAGGCCCTTGAACTGGTGCGCGAGTCGCTGACGCTGATGCTCATCATCAGCGCTCCGCTGCTTGTGGCGGCGCTGGTCATCGGTCTGGTCATCAGTCTGCTGCAGGCCGTCACGCAGATTCAGGAACAGACGCTCAGCTTCGTTCCCAAGATCGTGGGCATGGTGGCGGTGGCGGTGATCGCGCTGCCCTGGCTGACGAATCTGATGGGTGAGTTTGCCACTCGCATGTTTTCAGGCCAGTAAGGCCTGTGGTCTGCAGTCTGGTGTCTGTTGTCCGGGGGATGTCGGAAGGGTTGGCAGGAGGCCGGCCCGGAGTGAGTAAGACAGGAGGTCTGTCGCGTTGCTGGTCGGACTGGATCCATTACTGGCGCATCTGCCTGCGTGGCTGCTGGTGCTCTTTCGCATCAGCGGGATCTTTCTGATTGGCCCGTTCTTCGGCTCATCGCTCATTCCCAACCGCGTGAAGATTTTCCTGGCCCTGGGCCTGAGCTTCTGCGTGTACCCCATGCTGCTGGGCAGCGCCATCGAAGGCGTGGCGCATCAGTCGATTCTGCAGGTGTCGGCGCATGGCCTGTCGCTCTGGGGTCTGGCGGGCATGGTGACCAGCGAGCTGCTCATCGGGCTGGTGATCGGCTTTGGCGCGGCGCTGCCTTTGTTTGGCATCCAGATTGGCGGCCAGATCATCGATCAGCAGCTGGGCCTTGGTCTGGCGGGCATCTACAACCCGGATATCGACGCCGACTCGGGCATCCTCAGCCAGTTCTACTTCCTGACTGCGCTGGCGCTCTTCCTGATTCTCAACGGCCACCGCGCGCTGCTGGGCGTGATGGTGGGCAGCTTCCACCACGTGCCCCTGGGTGGCTACACCGCTGACTCACAGATGATCTCGCTGGTGCTCGGGCTGATGCAGAGCATGTTTGAACTGGCCATTGGCGTGGCCGCGCCGCTGCTTTGCCTGGTGTTTCTCGAAACCGTGGCCATGGGCTTTATCGCCCGCACGGTTCCGCAGCTCAATGTGATGAGCGTGGGCTTTTCGCTTCGCATCATCGTGGGGCTGTTTGTGGTCATCGGCGGCATCGGCGGGGTGATGATCGTGTTTCAGGATGCCCTGATGCTGGCCATCCGCAGTCTGAGTATTCACTTTGGAGGTTGATCGGAGTTTTACTCCACACTGTTTCAGGTTGATGGATCATGGCAGAGGACGATTCGGAAAAAACTGAGGCGGCGACGCCAAGGCGTCGCCAGGATGCCCGCGAAGATGGCAGCGTTGCCCGCTCGGCTGACCTCACTGCAGCCTGCGCCCTGCTGGGTGCGGTGGTGCTGCTGCATTTCTTCGGCGTCAGGCTGCTGGGCTTCATCCGCTCGAGCATCGAAACCACGCTCTCGACCTCGCACATCAGCAACCCCACGCGTCTGGATGACCTGGGCTGGCTCAGCGCGCTGGCCAGTCGCGTGTTCATGGAAGGGCTGATTCCGCTGGTGCTCTGCATCACCGCCATTGCTCTGGTGGTGACGGTGGCGCAGGTGGGCTTTGTGGTCAGCACCAAGCCGCTGGAGCCGAACCTCGCCAAGCTCTCGCCGCTCAATGGCATCAAGAACCTGTTTGGCGCCAAGGCAGGTATCCGCACGATCTCAAGCGTGGGCAAGGTGGTGGTGATCGGTGCGGTGGCCACGATGGTCATCTTCAGCGATATGCCCTACATCGTTCGCCTGCATGAGCTGGACATGATGCCCATGTTCGGGCTGGCGGCCGACATGGTCTACGACCTGGCCCTGAAGCTGGCGGTGCTGCTGCTGGTGCTGGCGGTGGGGGACTATGCCCTGCAGCGTCTGCAGCATGAGCGCGACCTGCGGATGAGCAAGCAGGAAATCAAGGAAGAAATGAAGCGGATGGAAGGTGATCCGCTGATCAAGCAGCGCCGCGCCCGCGTGGCCAGGCAGCTGGCGATGTCGCGCATGAGCCAGGCCGTTCCGCAGGCTGACGTGGTGGTGACCAACCCCACGCACTTCGCGGTGGCCCTCAAGTACGACTCGAAATCAATGGGCGCGCCGCGCGTGGTGGCCAAGGGGGCTGACCTGATGGCCATGCGCATTCGTCAGATCGCAGCGGCCAACGGCGTGCCGCTGGTGGAACGCAAGGAAATCGCCCGGGCGCTGTACCGGGATGTGGAGATCGGCCAGGAAGTGCCCGCGGAGCTGTACGCCGCGGTCGCGGAGATTCTGGCCTACGTGTATCGCATGAGTGGACGCAAGACGGCCTGACGTGTGTCAGACGGTGAGGAACTGAAGCATGGCAACCGCCATCCGAAACTTTCAGCTGCCAGCCTGGGTGCAGCATCTCGACCGGTTCCGGTCGCTGCTGATTCCCATGGCCTTCATCGGCCTGCTGGGGGTGGTGGTGGTTCCGCTGCCGCCGATGCTGATGGACATCCTCATCACGGTGAACGTGACGCTGGCGGCCGTCATTCTGCTGACGACCATCTTCGTGCAGAGCCCGCTGGATTTCTCGGTGTTTCCCTCGCTGCTGCTGGCCACCACGCTGTTTCGGCTGGTGCTCAACGTGGCCTCGACGCGACTGATCCTGGCGGCCGACGCACCCGACGCCGAAGCCGCGCAGCACGTGGCCGGCGAGGTGATTCGCGCCTTTGCGCACTTTGTGACGGGCGACAACCTGGTGGTCGGGGTGGTGATCTTCCTGATCCTGATCATCGTCCAGTTCGTGGTCATCACCAAGGGCTCCTCGCGTATCTCGGAAGTGGCCGCGCGATTCACCCTGGACGGCATGCCCGGCAAGCAGATGGCCATCGACGCCGACCTCAACGCCGGTGTCATCAATGAAGCCCAGGCCAAGGAACGCCGTGAAAAGATCGCCCAGGAAGCCGACTTCTACGGGGCCATGGACGGTGCTGCCAAGTTCGTGCGCGGCGACGCCATCGCGGGCATTGTCATCACCATCATCACCGTGCTCGGCGGCTTTGCGGTGGGTGTGCTCCAGAAGGGCTGGGGCATCAGTGAATCGCTGGAAACCTTTACCCGTCTGACCATCGGCGACGGTCTGGTGAGCCAGCTGCCCGCGTTTGTGATCTCGGTGGGCGCGGGTCTGATCGTCACGCGTTCGAGCAGCAGACAGGACCTGAGCACGGAACTGTCATCGCAGCTTGGCAGCAGGGTTCAGGTGCTGGGAATTACCTCGGGCTTCCTGGCGCTGATGGCGGCCACGGGCCTGCCCGCGCTGCCGCTGCTGACCCTCTCGGCCATCCTGGGGACGACGGCGTTTTTCCAGTATCGATCGCAGCAGCGCAAGCAGGCCGCGGAGGAAAGCGGGGAAGCGAAGAAGGCGACTGCCGCAGCGCCTCCGCCGCCGGTGGAGCAGATGCTCAACGTCGATACCCTCGAGCTGGAAGTGGGCTACGGCCTGGTGCGCCTGGTCGATACCGCTCAGGGCGGCGACCTGCTGGACCGCATCAGCATGATCCGCAGACAGCTGGCCGGCGACCTGGGCCTGGTGATGCCGCCCGTGCGCATCCGCGACAACATGCAGCTGCAGCCTGACGACTACAACATCAAGCTGCGTGGGAACACCATCGCCCGCGGCGTGGTGCATCCCGGCCAGTTCATGGCCATGGACAGCGGCCTGGCCACCGGGCCCATCGAAGGCATGCGCACACGCGAGCCCGCATTCGGGCTGGAAGCCATCTGGATTGATGCAGGCCAGAAGCAGCGGGCCGAGGCGCTCAACTACACCGTGGTGGATGCTGTCAGCGTGCTGGCCACGCATCTGACGGAAACCGTCAAGAACCACGCCCACGAGCTGCTCACACGCGAGGAAACCAACAACCTCATCGCGCAGCTCAAGCAGAAAGCCACCAAGCTCTGCGACGAAGTCATCACCGGCGAGCATCCCATCATCAAGCCCGGCGAACTGCAGAAGGTGCTCCAGAATCTGCTGCGCGAACGCGTTCCGATCCGCGACATGGAAAGCATCGTCGAAACGCTGGGCGACTGGGCCCCGCGCACCAAGGACCTGGAAGTGCTCACCGAGTATGTCCGCAACTCGCTGCGCCGGACCATCTGCAATCAGTATGTCCAGCAGGAAGCCTCGCCTGACTTCGAGAATGGCATGCCCGTGAGCAAGCTCTACTGCGTGAGCCTGGATCCGGGGCTGGAAGATCAGATCATCGGGTACATCGAGCGTTCCAACGAGGGGACGACGATGACCATGCCGCCCGTGGTGGCCAACCGCATCACGCAGGCGATCTTGAAGGAACTGGGGAACCTGATGGCGGCGGGGCATCAGCCTGTGGTGCTGGCCTCGCCTCAGGTGCGAGCGCAGGTGCGCAGGCTGCTTGAGCCTCAGCTGCCTGCGGTGGCCGTGCTGGGCTACAACGAAATCAGCAAGGGGGTTGAAGTGGAATCTTTAGGGTTGGTGCAGGATGAGCCTGCGCCGTCACGTTTGCAAGGGGTGAGTCGTTGAACTTGAAAACAATCACAGCCGGTTCGATGGCCGAGGCGCTGGCGCTGGTCAAGCGAGAGCTTGGCGCTGACGCGGTGATTCTGCATACCCGTCGCTACAAGCACGGCGGGTTCTGGGGGTTCGGGGGCAGGTGGGTGGTGGAGATCACCGCCGGCCACGCGCAGTCGCTGAATCAGCAGCGTCGCAGGCGCCCGGCCGCCGCTGCGGAAAGTCGCACTGCTGCTTCGGCGGCGACGACGCCCCGCACGCGCGCATCTGCACCGGTGGAGCCGCCAGCCGCGCCCAGGCCGGCCTTTGAACCTTCGGCCACCGCGGGCGATCTGATCCGCCGCACCTACGCTCTGGCCAAAGCTGATCTGAGCCGCAACGCTGGCGCTTCGGCGAACACTGCTGCGGAAACCTCACACGCCGGCGCGGCCGTGATGACTGCTCCCGTCCAGCCCAGCGCGGTGACAGGCCGACAGGCCACCGCGGTCACGGTCGATCACGCGCAGGATCTGGCCCAGGAAATGCGCACCGTCAAGCGCATGGTCGCCACGATGATGCGTCAGCAGCAGGCCAGGCCCAAGAGCGATCTGCCCGACACGCTTTTCGATCAGTATCTGTCGCTGCTCAAGCAGGAAGTGACGGAGGAGATGGCCCAGGAGGTTGTCTCGCACGTTCAGTCGAGCCTGTCGCAGGAAGAGATGGAAGACAAGGAAAAGGTCCGCCGGGCCGTGGCTGCTGCGGTGGCGAGCCTGATTCCCACCGATCCCTCGGCCGGCCAGCTGCCCGAACGCGTCGACGGCCGGCCTCGCACCATCGCCCTCATCGGGCCGACAGGCGTGGGCAAGACGACGACCATCGCCAAGCTCGCCGCCACCTTCAAGCTCAAGCAGAAGAAGACGGTCGGGCTCATCACGCTCGATACGTATCGCATCGCGGCGGTGGATCAGCTGCGCACGTACGCCAACATCATTGGCGTTCCGCTGCATGTGGCCTCGAGCGTGGAGGAACTGACCAGCGCGCTCAACAAGCTGCGAGGCTGTGATGTGGTGCTCATCGACACCGCCGGCCGTAGTCAGCGGAATGATCCGCAGCTCGAACAGCTGCGCCAGTACATTCACGCGGCCGACCCGCATGAAGTGCATCTGGTGCTCTCTTCCACCTGCGCCCAGAGCGTGCTGATGGAAGCGGCGGAGCGGTTTTCATCCATCCGGGTGGACCGCATCCTCTTTACAAAGCTTGATGAGGCGGTTAGCTTCGGCGTCCTCCTCAATGTGGCGAGAAAGGTTAACAAGCGGCTGAGCTATGTGACGACGGGGCAGGAAGTGCCTCACCAGATCGAGCCGGGTACTCCGGGGAAGCTGGCGGCACTGGTTCTGGGTGAGGAGATGTGAAATGCTGTTGGATCAGGCTCAGACGCTGAGAAAGCTCATGATTTCTGACGATTCGCCTCGCGCACGTATTGTCGCGGTTACCAGCGGCAAAGGGGGCGTGGGCAAGACAAATATCGCGGTGAATCTGGCGATCAAACTCACTGAACTCGGCCAGCGGGTCATCCTGCTCGACGCCGATCTGGGGACCGCCAACGCAGACGTGCTCTGCAATCTCACCCCCGGGGGCAATCTGGCACACGTCGTTGCGGGGCGTAAAACCCTGCAGGATGCCATTGTCCAGGCGCCCGGCGGCTTCGGGCTCATTCCCGGTGCATCGGGGCTGGCCCGCATGGCGGCGCTGGGCGAATACGAACGAAGCCATCTCATCCACCAGATCCAGAATCTGGAAACCAAAGCCGACATCATTCTCGTGGACACCGGCGCAGGCGTCGGCCCCAACGTACTGGGCTTTGCCCTGGGGGCCGATCAACTGCTGGTCGTCACCACGCCTGAGCCCACCGCTGTGACTGATGCCTATGCGGCGATCAAGACCATCCAGCGACAGAGGCAGGATGTGGATGTCCACGTGCTGGTGAACATGGTGCAAAGCGCTGAAGAAGCCAGACAGGTCTTCGGCCGCATTGAAGCGGTGTGCCAGAAGTTTTTGAATCTGAACATTCAGTTCGCAGGCCACGTGAATGCGGACGTCAGCGTGGGCCATGCGGTGCGCCGCCGTCGGCCTTTTGTGCTGGAAAATCCCACCTGCCCGGCGAGCGTGGCGGTGGGGCGTCTGGCCAGGCAGTTGAATCGTCAGGCGAGCGAAGCCAAGGGCGGCGTGCTGGAGCGCGCCAGCTCGTGGTGGGGTGGTTGAAACGGGGTCGCCTTAAAAAAGTGGGTAAAAAGCCGGGGTTTGTGCATGGTTTGTGGATAGACCGGGCAAAGCTTCATCAGGCGATGGAAAACTGGTCAAATCTTCAAAAAATGCGTTCAGACTCTTTTCAGTGCAGTCCGAGTCGTTAGAATGCAAAAACGATACGAACGGAATGCCATTCTCGTGAGCAAAGGAGTGCTCAGCCGTTCCCGCGAAAGTCATAGCTACGTGTGTGGCGTTAGTCAGCTTTGCTGGCGCTGTGGTCGTCGGCCTGGCGTGCGGACATTCTGCGGCTGTGATTCTTGGACGGGCAATTGTGGTGATGCTCCTGAGCTGGGTGGCAGGACGGTTGCTTGGTGCACTGGCCCAGCATTGTGTTGAGCAGACCATCAGGCAGTACAAGGAAGCGAACCCGATTCCTGAGGTGTATGTTCCCGCCGGTGAGGCTGGGGACGAAGAGGTGGTGGATGCCATCCCGATCTCGGAAATGGATCAGTTCGTTGATGATCGAGATTCGAGGGGGGCAATGCCCGGTTCGCGGATGGCCAGGGAAGGCGCGTCTGCGAGATAAACGGGTGGGCAGCAAGGTCCGGTGGCGCAGGCTGGCGGGCAACCGTCGGCAGGTGGAGACGCATGTCGGCCGGTCTGGGCAGAACTGACGGGCAATACCCGCAGGCCTGCCGTCTGAAAGGTGCGGGCAAGGATGTCCGCACGGGGAGAGTTCGTTCGGATGGTTTTTATTGGGGAGTGCGAGTATGGCGATGCCCCGCCGATCACGAAGTGCAGCGATGAACAAGATCAAGACGATGACACCCCAGTCACCGTTGGATGGTCGCTCGATTCAGGATGTCTGGATTGAGTATAAGAAGACGGGCGGCGAAGCGCTGCGCAATATCCTTCTCGAACAATACCTTCCGCTGGTCAAGTACAACGCCGAACGCATCCACACCAAGCTGCCTGACGAGGTGGACGTTGAAGACCTGATGTCCGCGGGCATTTTCGGCCTGATGGACGCCATCGACGGCTTCGACATGGATCGCGGCGTGAAGTTTGAAACCTTCTGTGCCCCGCGAATCCGCGGTGCGATCCTCGACGAACTGCGAGCCATGGACTGGGTACCCCGACTGGTGCGCTCTCGCTCCAGCCAGGTGGACCAGGCCCGCCGCAGCATCGAGAAGGAAACGGGCCAGACCCCGACCGAAGAAGAAATCGCCAAGCGTCTGAACGTTTCCAAGGACGAATATTCCAAGATCCGCAAGGACGCCGGCGCGGTGCATGTGACCTCGCTGTCGCGCAAGTTCTTCGAGACCGACTCGAACAAGGACGTCCGCGAGATCGACATCCTGGAAGACCCGCGCCAGGTGAACCCGCTGACGCAGGTTCAGAAGCGCGACCTCAAGGACCTGATCACCAAGGGCCTGTCGCGTGCGGAACGTCTGATCGTCATACTCTACTACTACGAGGAAATGACGATGAAGGAAATTGGCGTGACGCTGGACCTTTCCGAGTCGCGCGTCAGCCAGATGCACAGCTCGATCCTGGCCCGCCTCAAGGCCCAGATGCAGCATCGCAGCCAGGAACTGGGCGCTGCGGCGCAGTGATGCAGCGGGTTAACTGACGAAATCTCCTTCAAGGGCGACAGAATGCATTGACCTGTCGCCCTTGTTATTTCAACGGGTGGCATTGAGACGCTGGGGCCAGACCGCCCCGGCGCTTGACCCAAACGCCATTTCCAACGAACATTTCTCGATGATTTCAGACCCTCAGAACGTACTGTCCAACGCGATTTCCGCCGCCATTGTTGCGGCGTATGGCGATGCCTATGCCGATGCAGACCCGCTGGTGCGGCCGTCGGCGAATCCTCAGTTTGGTGACTATCAGGCCAATGTGGCCATGGGCCTGGCCAAGCGTCTGGGCGCCAAGCCCCGCGACGTGGCGCAGGCCATTGTCGATAAGCTCCAGCTGGCCCAGGTGTGTGCGAAGATCGACATCGCCGGCCCGGGGTTCATCAATCTGCATCTGACGGAAAACTTCCTGTCCAGCCAGATCAGAGCCCAGGCGGCCGATGCGCATCTGGGGCTGGCGCAGGCGTCGCCGGCGCAGAAGGTGATCGTCGACTACGGCGGGCCCAACGTGGCCAAGGAAATGCACGTGGGCCATCTGCGCTCGGCCATCATCGGTGATGCCATTGTGCGCGTGCTCACGGCGCTGGGCCACCAGGTGATCCGCCAGAACCACATCGGCGACTGGGGTACGCAGTTTGGCATGCTCATCCAGTTCATGATGGAAGCTGGCGACCAGGCCGATGATCATGCCATTGGCGATCTGAACAAGCTCTACCAGCAGGCCAAGAAGCGTTTTGATGACGACGCCTCCTTCGCCGAACGCGCCCGCCTGCGCGTGGTGAAACTGCAGGGCGGCGATGAAGACACGCTGGCCATCTGGCGCAAGCTCGTGGCCCAGAGTGAGAAGCACTTCCAGGTGGTCTACAGCCGGCTGGGCGTGCTGCTGGAGCAGTCTGACATTCGCGGCGAAAGTTTCTACAACCCGCTGCTGCCTGCGGTGGTCAGCGACCTGCAGACGCAGGGCCTGCTGCAGGAAAGCCAGGGGGCGTCGGTCGTGTTCCCGCCCGGCTTTGAGGACAAGGACAAGAACCCGCTGCCTCTGATCGTCCGCAAGGGCGATGGCGGCTATCTCTATGCCACCACCGACCTGGCGGCGGCCCGCTATCGCATCCATGAGCTGGGCGCGCAGCGCGTCATCTATGTGACCGACGTGCGACAGGCACAGCACTTCGCGATGGTGTTCCAGACGCTGCGCATCGCAGGCTGGGCGCCCGAGCAGGTGCGACTGGATCACGTGCCCTTTGGAACGATGCTCGGCCAGGACCGCAAGCCCTTCAAGACCCGCAGCGGTGAACTGATCCGTCTGGTGGATCTGCTCGATGAAGCCGAGCAGCGGGCGGATAAGGTGGTCGCGGAGAAGCGGCCTGAGATGTCGGCCGAGGATCGCAGACTCATCTCGGCGGCGGTGGGTGTTGGCGCGCTCAAGTACGCCGATCTGTCCACCGATCGCATCAAGGACTATGTGTTCGACTGGGAACGCATGCTCTCGTTCGATGGCAACACCGCGCCGTATCTGCAGAATGCGTACGTGCGCGTGCGGGCGATCTTCCGCAAGGGCAACATCAACGATCTGGCCATCCGTGACAGCGAGATTGTGCTCGTCGAAGCGGCCGAGCGTGCGCTGGCGGCCAAGCTGCTGCAGTTCCCGGCCACGGCGGTGTCGGTGGCGGAAAGCCTGGAACCGCATCGCCTGTGCAACTATCTGTACGAACTGGCGGCGGGCTATCACAAGTTCTATGAAGCCTGCCCGGTTCTGACGGCCGGCGATGAAAAGACGCGTAACAGCCGCCTGGCGCTGTCGGACCTGACGGCCCGTGTCATCCGTCGCGGGCTGGAACTGCTGGGCATCAGCATTGTGGAGCAGATGTAATGATCGGCGTTGGATTGAAGGAATGGGCCATCGTCTGTGACCTGCTGCTCGAAGGCAGGCTGGCCATCATGCTGCGCAAGGGCGGCATTCACGAGTCAGGCGGGCCGGGCGTGTTTGAATTGGAATACCCGCGTTTTGCGCTGTTTCCGTCCTGGGCGCACCAGAAGCCTGAGATGATCAAGCCCGACATCCGCCCGCGCGTGCAGGTGCTTGACGAGCCTGCGGAGATTCCGCTGTCGGGCGTCGGCCAGGCCGTGCGCATCTGGCAGATCCCCAGCCGCGAGGCGTTCGATACGCTTGATGACCTGCATCCCTGGACGAAGGATCAGGTGGACATGCGCTTCAACTACAAGCCTCACAACCCCATCTACGTGATGGCGGTGCGAACCTGGAAGCTGCCTGCGGCGAAGGTGGTGAAGAACTACCCCGAGTACGCCGGCTGCAAGAGCTGGGTTCCCTTCAGGCAGGCCGACGAAGTGGAAGAAACCGGCCTGATCCCCACGATGAGCGATGAAGCGTTCGACGCCATCATCAGGCGTGTGGATGCGGCGATGAAGTCCTGAATGATGAAAATCAACTGACAATCAAAAAGCCCAGGCATGGCGACGCCTGGGCTTTGTTTATTTCAGGGGATGGAACACTCACGCCGCCGGCGTGGTGACGGGCACTTCCTGCGGGGAGGCTTCCACGTCGCGTCGGCTGGCGCGCCAGACGCTGAACATCTGCCACAGGCTGCTGATGCCCACGTAGAAGTAGCCGGCCGCGAAGATCACCAGGAAAGGCAGGCTCAGCTGCGTGTTGTCGAAGATCAGCGCCATGCGGATGCACTCGACCATGTAGAACGCCATGAGCAGTTCAAACAGGGGCATGAGCTTCTGAGCGCGGAACTTCATATGCCTGCTCAGGAACGAAGGGCGGGCCTGCCTGAGCGTGGTGGTGTCTTCGGTGGCGCCGCTGCGATTGTTGCCCTGGCTGTACTTGGGGGTACGCACAAACGGCGATTCATGACCGATGATCGCTTCGATGGCCGCGCGGGCGTTGTTGAGCGAGATGCCCACGCCAATGGCCATCAGCAGGGGCAGCTGCAGGAGCGTGCCCAGCACATCGCGCTGCTGGGCCTTCTGGCTGGCCACGTAGAACATGCCGGCCGACAGCGTGCCCATCGCAAAGAGCATGATGCCCCACAGCGCGCCGCCCACCGTGCCATCCTGGAAAGGCTGCATGTTCACGAAGAACGCCGGGTAGAACAGCAGCACCATCAGCACCACGCTGATGTACACCACCGGGCAGGTCAGGTGGAAGTAGGCTTCCTTGCGCACCTTCAGCGGCGCATCGGCTTTGAGGATGCGAGGCAGCAGCTTGAAGGCGGTCTGAATGGTGCCCTTGGTCCAGCGATGCTGCTGGCTCTTGAAGGCGTTGATTTCAGGCGGAAGCTCGGCCGGGCAGCCGATCCACGGGGCGTAGATGAACTGCCAGCCCTTGAGCTGGGCGCGGTAGGACAGGTCCACGTCTTCGGTGAGCGTATCGGCCTGCCAGCCGCCCGCGTCGATGATGGCTTCCTTGCGCCAGATGCCTGCGGTTCCGTTGAAGTTGATCCAGCAGCCCGCGCGGTTGCGCGAGGTGTGTTCAATCACGAAGTGGCCGTCGAGCAGAATCGCCTGGCTGCGGGTGAGCAGCGAATCGTCGCGGTTGAGGTGTTCCCAGCGCGTCTGGACCATGCCGATGGCCGGATCGGTGAAGTAGTCGATGGTCTGCCTGAGGAAGTCGGCAGGGGGGATGAAGTCAGCGTCGAAGATGGCGATGAACTGGCCTGTCACCTGGGGCATGGCTGCGGCCAGCGCGCCGGCTTTGAAGCCCTGGCGGTTGGTGCGATGGATGTACTGAATATCCACGCCCAGGTTCTGCCAGTGCTCCACGGTTTCGCGCGCGATGGTGCGCGAGTCGTCGGTGGAGTCGTCGAGCACCTGAATCTGCAGCAGCTCGCGCGGGTAGTCGATGGCGCAGGTCGCGTCGATCACGCGCTTGCTCACGTTGGCTTCGTTGAACATCGGCAGCTGAATGGTCACCCGGGGCAGGGTTTCAAAGGCGCGGGCGGGCTGCGGCTTGTCGTTGCGATGCTTGTAGAAGAGGTACACCAGCCAGTAACGATGCAGGCCGTAGATGGCAATGATGAGCACCACCGCCACGTAGGCCAGGGTCAGCGGCCAGCGGGCGTAGGGTTCGGTCAGCCAGTGCAGATTGAAGCCGGAGCCGAACCAGGCGTTCTGCGCAGTGACAAGCAAAGCCGGAAGATCAGACGTTGCGAACGTGAGCATGAGAGCAGCTGCTTTCCAGTGGGTTCCCGGGGCAGGGCCTGCGCAGTTACAGGACCTATGACCCGATTTTCTATCAGAGAAAACGCTCCATGATACCCCCGGGTTCACGTTCGGGGGCGATAAAGATGTCGCAATCCTTACACAACGTCTAAAGATCACAGGCGAACTCGTCCGATAAACGGCGTATCCAATGCCTGTTTTACGCTGCTTCCGGGTCGGAATGGCCCTGAATGTCAGGGAAAAGTTTGGAGATTTCCGCAGGATTGGATGTTTTTCCCCACGGATGGGCGGTTCTGCAGTGGCAGTTAAAGGAATGGGAATGAACAGTCAGTCGATGACCAGCCGTCTGCTTCGCGTCTCGTGTGCAATTTCTGCCACGGGTCTGCTGCTGGCTGGCTGCACGCAGTACAACGGTGCGCTGGGCAGTGGGGCGCGTCACGATCGCATCCGGGCCCAGGCCATCGAAACCGGCTCGGAAGAAGCTCTTCAGCCTCGCCCGCAGACGACCCAGACCAGCGCCGCCGCCACGTCAACCGGTCGCACCTCGGCCGACGCCATGCAGGCTGCGGAAGTCCGTGGCACTGCTGCTGCTTCCTCGCAGGCCACCTCCAACGCTGCCGCCACCAGCGATGCACCCACCAGCCACGATCTTCGCCTCTTTGGCAGACTGCCCGGCGGGGGCGATTCGCAGGCGGGTCAGATTGATAACGCTGACAACATCCGCCGCGTGACCTTCGCCACGGAAGGGGCCGACTTCGATCCGCAGATCGACCCCACCGGCCGGTATCTGGTGTACTCGTCCACCCAGCATCGCAAGACGGCGGATATCTACATCAAGCGCGTCGATGGTACGGCTGTCACCCAGCTGACCAACGACCCGGCCGACGACATGATGCCCGTCTTCAGCCCCGATGGCAGCAGGATCGCCTTCTGCTCCAACCGCAGTGGCAACTGGGATATCTACATCATGGATCTCACCGGCGGCCAGCCCGTGCAGATCACCAATGATCCTTCCGACGACTTCCACCCCAGCTTCTCTCCCGATGGCAGGCGACTGGTGTACTGCACCTTCAGCGCCCGCTCGGGTCAGTGGGAACTGGTGGTGGTTGATCTTGAAAACGTGGGCCCCAAGCGCTTCATCGGCCACGGGCTGTTCCCCAGCTGGTCGCCGGTGGAAGACCGCATTCTCTTCCAGCGTGCCCGTGAACGCGGGACGCGCTGGTTCAGCATCTGGACGATGGATATCGTCAACAACGAAGGCGTGCGTCCGACGGAAATCATGGCCAGCGCCAACGCTGCTGCCATCACTCCTCGCTGGAGCCCCGATGGCAAGCACATCGTCTTCTGCACGGTGGTGGACCCCGAAGCGAGCCTGAGCAAGAGCCCGTCGCAGGCTGATATCTGGGTGATCACCGCTGAAGGCAGGGGGCGTACGAATCTCACCAAGAGCCGGTTTGCGAATCTGCAGCCAGTGTGGGCCAAAGATGGGACGATCTATTTCTCGTCCAACCGTGGTCCCGGTGGCGTGGAGAATATCTGGTCGCTTCGGCCTGACCGTGCCCTGGAAGTGGCCCGCGATGTGGCGGGCAATGGTGACGCCACCGCCGGCCCGCTGAAGGTGACGCCACAGAATCGAAGCTCCGCAGGCGTAAAGACCGATCATTAAGTGGAGCGCGTCGATCAGTTGAGGCCCAGGGATGAGGTCTCCTGATCACTGAAACAGATCAACACTGACCGATGGGCGGAGCCTATCGCATCAAACTCTGGCAGGAAGCCATGACAAGTAAACAGGTTCTGTTGCTCCTCGTGCTGCTGGTCGTCGCTGGCTGCATGCCTAAGCCCAAAGCCGAGCCGCTGGTGAGTCCTTATCCCGGCAGGCAGGTGTGGGCCATTGCGCCGATCATCAATGAATCGGGCAGTGCGCATGCCAGCGGGCTGGTCTTTGCGGACCACCTGGCCAGACAGCTTGAGAACGCCAGCAACATCGATGTGCTTCCCGTCAATCGCGTGCTCGCGGTGATGGAAAGCCAGCGCATGGCCGGCGTGCGAGGCCCGGGCGACGTTCAACAGCTGCTCAAACTGCTGGGGGCGGATTATCTGGTTGTAGGCACGATCACGGCCTATGACCCGTATGACCCTCCGAAGATGGGCGTGGCCATTGAACTCTACGCCAGCCCGAGAGTGGAGGAGGTGCGCCTGGTGAATCTGCGAAGACTCAGCAGCGCATCGACCGACCGCGACATTACCCCGGCGGCGTATGTGGATGTGAGTCGGCCGGTGAGTCTGGCCAGCGGCTACTTCGACGCCGCTGATCCGGGTGTCCGCGAGAAGCTGCAGCGATATGGGCGTGAGCGAAGCCAGGCCGATGGCGAGGCTTCGTCGTGGCGTCTGTATCGCATCAACATGAACCTGTACAGCGAGTTTGTCAGTTACGTCATGAGCTGGCGACTGCTCGAATCGGAACGACTCCGGTTCCAGCCGCCGCCGGCTTCACAGCCTGCTACCCCGTGATGGCCCTGGGATGTCCCTGGCCACTGAGGTGGCGTCAGGAGTGTCCCATGAAGCCTTCGGACCCTATCAAGCCCATCGCACCCATCCCTGATGATGGTTCTGCGCCTGGAGCCAATCAGCGTCAGCTGGTGCTGGTGAAGCATGGCGTGCGCCATGTGTTCCGCTACAGCATTGGCGAGGAAGCGGCATTCCTCAAAGGCATCGAGGCGATGGCCCGCAGCCCGGAATCAGGCATCACCTGGTTTGATGCGGCGGTGCTCAGCCACCAGATGGGTCAGAAGCTCAGTCAGGACCTCAAGGATCTCAAACGCGCATAAGGTTCGTCGATTCAGGCCCGCAGGGTTGCAGGCCTGTTGATGAATTGCACCCTCATTCGATACACCCCAGGCAGGCAGGAGTTTTCCCGCCGGCCACATGCAAGGAAGCACGATCTATGTCCGCCTCCAACAGCAGCGTTCTGGTCGACCAGTTCGTCAACTATCTGCGGTTCGAGCGTCACTTCAGCCAGTACACCGCCCGTTGCTACGGGGCGGACCTGCGCCAGTACATTGACTATCTCCTGGGTGGTCAGGCCGATGGCGCCAGCAGCCCCAGCACGACCGCCGCGGCGGCGATGCCTTCGCCGGTGATCACCATCACCTCGCCTGACCAGATCAGCGTCAGCCCCGCTGCGGTGGCGCAGACGGCCACGGCTGTCAGCGATGCGCCGCTGACCGGTGTGGACCTGACCATCGCCAAGAGCGATCCGGTGGCCATCCGCAGCTACCTGACGCACCTGGACGGCTTCGGCTACTCGTCGGCCACCACGGCCCGCAAGATTGCCACGCTGCGCTCGTTCTACAAGTGGATGCTCAAGCGCTCCTACGTTCAGACCAACCCGATGCTGCTCATCCGCACGCCCAAGCAGGCCAAGCGTCTGCCCAAAGCCATCACGGTCGAGCAGATTGAAAAGCTGCTCAGCGCTCCGGACAATCACTCCACGCTGGGCGCTCGTGACCGCGCCATCCTCGAAACGCTCTACTCCACCGGCGTGCGCGTAAGCGAACTGGTGGACCTGAACCGCAACGACCTGGACTCGGTGGAACAGACCCTGCGCGTCCGTGGTAAGGGCAAGCGCGAACGCATCGTTCCGCTGGGCTCGCACGCGCTGGCGGCTATCCGTCACTACCTGACGCTGCTGGAGCCTGACACCCGCTTCAAGACCGTGCGTGAACGCTCGGCGCTCGATGGCAACGTGCCTCTGTTCATCAACAAGAATGGCGGCCGGCTCTCGTCGCGCTCGGTCCGCCGCAAGCTCGACAAGTACCTGACCATGGCGGGTCTGGACCCGTCGATCAGCCCGCACACGCTGCGTCACAGCTTCGCCACGCACCTGCTGGACAACGGCGCGGACCTGCGCAGCGTCCAGGAACTGCTGGGCCACCAGTCGCTGTCCACCACGCAGATCTACACGCATCTGTCGTCGATGCGTCTGCGTAATGCGTATGACCATGCGCATCCCCGCGCGGTCTGAGAAGTCGCGTCCGATTGAAACTTCAAACGCTCACTGTTTTGCGACAGTGAGCGTTTTTTTGTGGCAGACCCAGGCATGCAATGCCTGGGCTTTGGATGAGGAGAAGGATTTCTTCTGAACTTGAAGCCCATCCATTGCATGGATGGGAGTCTGCGTCCTGATGCGGGGAAATTGTCGGATGCGTATCATGACACCATGCAGCACTGGAAGCACATTTTCGCCAGGCCTCGGCCGGGCATCATTCGACCTGCTCTGACCTACTCGGGCTGGACGCTGCTCAGCGGCCAGCTGCTGATGCTCGCCTTCCCGCGTCCGGGTTGGGGCTGGCTGGCGCACGTGGCGCTGGTCCCCGTGACGGTGCTTGTGATGCGTGCCCATTCGCCTCGCATTCTGGCGGTGTGCGTGTACAGCGTGTTTGCCCTGTGGTGGATCTGGATGCTCCGCTGGCTGATGCCTGTCACAGGCGGGGGCGCTGTCGGGCTGGCGATGTTCATGGCCGTCTACTGGACCGCGGCCATGCTGCTGGTTCGCCATCTGAACCGGGCTTACAACAGCGCGATGGTCATCACGCTGCCTCTGGTGTGGGTGACCTTTGAACTGCTTCGTGGCTGGATTCCGCAGGGGGGCTTCGGCTGGTACAACCTGGGCCACTCGCAGGCGCCCTTTCTGCCTGAACACGCTCCGTCGCTGCTGATTCAGATGGCCGAGGTTTTCGGCCAGCCTGGCGTGAGCTTCCTGGTGGCGATGACCAACGGGCTGATTGTCGATTTCATCACGCGATCGGTGGTCAAAAACCGAGGCAGCGCGGAGCAGCCCAGGCGCACACTCAGCCGCACGCTGGCGTATGGGACGAGCATCTGGGTGACGTCGATGCTCGGCGCGATGGGTTTCGGCCTGATGACGATCAGGCAGGACGCAGGATCGCCCGACGAGTTCGTGCGGCTGGCAGTCATCCAGACGGCCATGCCCCAGAGCAACAAGAACGCGGCCTATCTCCAGCAGGAAGGCCTGGCGATCGAGGACAAGCTGGCCTACATCCAGCAGATTGAACGTGAGCAGGAAGAATACTGGCAGCAGCTGCTGACCATGACCCGCAAAGCCGCCGAAACCTCGCCTGCGCCTGACATCATTGTCTGGCCTGAGACGATGGTTCCCCGGTCCATCAACGCCGAAGCGCTGGCGATCTATGACGCGCAGCTGCGCGAAGATGTCCGCGCCTGGACGCGCTATCACGAGCAGATTTCATTCCTCGCCCAGAGCCTGCGCACGCAGCTGGTGGTGGGGGCCAGCACGGAATTTAACTATCGATTCGATGACGATGGATTCCTGCTGGGCCGCAGCACGGCCAATTCGGTCTACGTCTACGACGACATGGGCAGGCAGCTGTCACTGCGCTACGACAAGATCCATCGTGTGCCCTTTGGGGAATATCTGCCCTGGGTGGAAAACTCTGATTGGCTCAAGAATCTGTTTCTGAAATATCTTTCGCCTTACGCCTTTGATTACACCCTCACGCCGGGCAAAGGTCCGGTGGTGTTCCCGCTGTTGAGCGCCAGGGAGCAGGGAGGCTATCGCGTGAATGCTGTCACGCCCATCTGCTTTGAGGACAGCGTGCCCAGGCTGGTGCGCTCGATGGTGTACGACCCCGCCAGTGGTCGCAAGCGGGCGGACATCATTTTGAATCTGACCAACGACGGCTGGTTTTCCGGAACGGATCAGCCTCTGCAGCATCTGCAGATTGCGGTGTTTCGCTCGGTGGAACTGCGTGTTCCCACGGCCAGGGCGGTGAATATGGGCGTCAGCGGCTTCATCGACACGATGGGGCGGATCGGCCCGCTGGTTCAGACGCAGGGGCAGTATCAGGATGTTCCCGGGCTGGCGGTGGCGACGATGAAGCTCGACCCCCGTCATACGTTTTATGGCCGTGTCGGGCCGGTGGGCTCGATTGTGGTGTCGGTGGTGACCTTCCTGCTGGTGGCCGGCGGCGTGGTGCGTCGCCTGAAAGGTCGGGGCAGGAAAATCCATCGCAGGCAGTAGGCGAGACGCGTCAGGTTGGGTAATATGGCCCGGGTTACGACAGCATGTTGACTTGACGCAGACGTAAAAGGTTGACATTCTGTTTTGTAGCCGATAGATAATGCCTTTATCCCGCCGCATTGGACCCAAACGCAGGCAGCGAGCCGGACTCGTGGGGAAAGAACTGGTCGCTCAGTTTGCTCGTGAGTCAGGCTGGTCTGCGAAGCTCTGAGAGGAGTTTGCCCTTGAACGGATTGACCAAAGCCTTTGTCGTACTGGTGACGATCCTCTCGGTGGTGCTGGTGGCACTGATCGTGCCATTCGTCGCCAACACCGAAAACCACCGTCAGAAGGTGGCTGAGATCGAGACCCGTCTGGCTCTGGCCAATCAGAAGGCAAGCCTCAAGCAGAACGAGATTGAAGCTGTCGCCAGCCAGGCTGCTGAAGAAATCAGCAAGCTCAAGGCTGAAGTGACGCTGCTGACTTCCCGCATCACCAGCCTGACCTCCGATCTGGCTCGTGCGGAAAACGAAGCCCTGACCCAGCGCACCCGCAACGCTCAGACCACCTCTCAGCTCAACGTGCTGACGGCTGCCTCCAAGCAGTACGCCGACATCACCGCTGCGCTGCAGAAGGAACTCAACGAGCGTCGCAGCGAAACCGTCGAACTGCAGACCCGCCTGATCGAACTCTCGCGTCGTAACAACGACCTGGAAGAGCAGGGCAACACCCTCAACCGCACCGTGCGTCACGCTCAGGAACAGATGACCACGCTGGAAGAGGAAGTCCGCAAGTACAACGAAATGATCCAGCGCCTGCCCGCCGACGTCCGCCGTCAGCTGGCCGCTGGCACCCAGGAACAGACCGCTTCGGGCAACCAGCCCTTCGTGCCCAGCATGTCGATCCGTGGCACGGTCACGGCCGTCGAAAAGCGTCTGGATGACACCTTCGTCCAGGTGAACGTCGGCTCGCGTGACGGCGTGGAAGCCAACATGAAGTTCTGGGTTCACCGTGGCGAACAGTTCATCGGTACGCTGGTGATCACCCGCGTGGACGCTGGCGTGGCCGCTGGCCGCATGCAGCTGCTCCAGGGCCAGGTGGCTCAGGGTGACCAGATCCTCACCGGCGGCACGGGTCTGTGAACCCTGCGGGGCCAGACCGATAACCGGTCAGGCGTGCGACGGACAAACCATGTTGTTCATGCCCGTGTCTCAGGACGTGCGGGCACAGGCCGGAGTTGAACACGATGACGCAATTTACGCCCAATACTGTCGCAGGCTCCCGCTCCTCAGGCGGCAGTCGCCTGAACGTGTACACGATGATGCTGCTGATCGCGCTTCTGTCGCTGATTGTGGCCTGCGTGTACGTGGTTCTGCGTCACAACGCTCTGTTTGGCAACTGGAACCCCTTCGAAATCCTTCCCTGAGCGGGCGCGGTGGTGTCCTGAACCTGCCTGGCCTGGCAGGTGAAGTCAGCCGTCGGGCGGCCGGTGGATAATGGGCTCGGACCGGGGCATGCAGGGCAGGCTGACTTGAGCTATCATTTAATCTCTACTGACTTCATGGGCATCTAGCCGATGATATGTCAGTCAGTCAGGTGATGACTGGCAGGGAAGCCTTGCAGTTCTGGCTGCGTGATGAATGTGGGTGGAGTTGTTCCGCCTGGCGTCACGGGAATCGCCTGATCCAGGAACCGCCTCAGGGCGGCATGTACAGGGGTCTGCCGGTTTGTTCCTCGATTCCGTCTTAAGTTGGTTCAGCGTCGATATGGGTATCGACCTTGGCACGTGCAACACCCTGGTGTGTGTGCGTGGCGAAGGTATTGTTCTCAACGAACCCAGCGTCGTGGCGGTGGTCAAGGGGACCAACAAGGTCATCGAAAAAGGCAACGCGGTGGGCTGGGTCGCCAAGGAAATGCTTGGTAAGACCCCCGGCTCGATCACCGCGATCCGTCCGCTCAAGGACGGCGTGATCTCCGACTTCGAGATCACCGAAGCCATGCTCTCCTACTTCATCCGTAAAGTGCAGGGCAAGCACAGCCCCATCGGCCCGCGCGTGGTCATCGCTGTCCCCAGCGGGATCACGGCTGTGGAAAAGCGTGCGGTCCTTAACTCCGCTGAAAACGCCGGCGCCCGCAAGGTGTATCTGGTGGAAGAACCCATGGCCGCGGCCATCGGCGCGAATCTGCCTGTCACCGAAGCCACCGCGTCCATGATCGTGGACATCGGCGGCGGGACGACGGAAGTGGCCATCATGTCGCTGGCTGACATCGCCCAGTGCGAATCGGTCCGCGTGGCCGGTGACGACCTCGATGAGGCCATCATCAACCACATGAAGAAGGCCTACAACCTGATGATCGGTGAGCAGACCGCCGAACGCATCAAGATTGAAATTGGCAGCGCGGCTCCGGTGCAGGAAGAACGCACCATGGAAGTGCGCGGCCGCGATATGATCTCCGGCCTGCCTCGCAAGACGGTCATCACCTCCGAAGAAATCCGTCAGGCCCTGCAGGAACCGCTCTCGGCCATCATTGAAACGGTGACGCGTACCCTCGAACGCGCCGAGCCTGAACTGGCGGCCGACCTTGTCGACAACGGCATCGTCCTGGCCGGCGGCGGGGCACTGCTCCGCGGCGTGGACCGCATCGTCGCCGAAGCCACCGGGCTGGATGTCCGCATCGCCGAAGACCCGCTGACCTGCGTCGCCCGTGGCACGGCCATCTACCTCGAACACCTCGAGGAATGGAAGAACACCATGGAATCGGACATGGACGATCGCTGATCGTTGCTGGTCTGATTCGGTGGGGCTTCCTGAAATCTCTTAAAACCTGTGGTGGATGTTCAACGGTCCTCTGACCGGGTTGTCTCGTGGGTGGAAAGACCGCCGGCAGATGGCGTGCATCCTGTCGATTGGCTCCGCTGGACCCGAGGAGTGACAGGGCGGATTGTGAAGGATTTTCGTTCTCCGTTTGAGCCTGATTCCCCGATGTGTCATTTCCGCCTGCTCGGGGATGACGACGATCAGCCTCCTCCCGCATCCATCTTCCCACCCATCCCATCCATTGAACGCTCCCTAACCTTCCTATCAGGGATTTGCCTGTCTCATCCGTCGCTGCGGCGGTTATGATGATGTCGCAATGGCAACGCTTTACAACAATTTCTGGGATCTGATGAACAAGGGCGGCTACGTCATGTGGCCGCTGCTGCTGCTGAGTCTGATCAGCATGACGCTCTGCTTTGAACGCTGCTGGTTCTGGCTGCAGACCAACAGGCCAGGCCGGCTGGTGTGGATCCGCAGGGTCTGCTCGCTGCTTCGCGCAGGAAAGACCGCCGAGGCCGCGAAAATGGCCCGCGAAGATGCCAGCGTGTACGGGCAGGCTGTCGTGGCCATGCTCAGTGAGACGTATTCCGACGCCCTGGCCGTGGAGGCGGTGGAGTCGCAGCGAGGCAGGCTCGATCGCTTCATGCCTACGCTCTCGACCATCATCACCGCTGCTCCGATGCTCGGCATTCTCGGGACGGTCACAGGCATCATCTCCAGCTTCCAGGTGCTTTCGACGCAGATGGCCACGACCGACCCACGCGGCGTAAGCACAGGCATCGCCGAGGCGCTGCTGACCACCGTGGCCGGGCTGGTGGTGGCGCTGTTCACGCTGTTTTTCTTCAGTGCTTTTTCCGCCCAGGTGGATCGCACGCTGGGCAGGCTGGAAACCATCATCGCCTCGGCCGCGCGGGCGTCGGTGGTCAAAGCCGAAAAGCCCGATACGCCTGCGTAACACGCAGCAGCGGGCCAGGATCGACGGGCATGCCGCCCACGCTGGCAGGCAGGCCGCAATGCAGGAGGGAATGGTTCGATACATCCAACGCGTGCGCAGCTTGTGAGACAGGCCCCGCATCTTCACTTTCCGGGCCTGACAGGTTGTTCACCTCAGTCAGGGAGACGATTCGATGCTCAGTCCGAAGATGGCGCGCATTCATACCTTCGATGTGGTTCCTTCACTTCCCGAACCACTCAAGCCACTGCTGGATATTGCCTACAACCTATGGTGGACGTGGCACCCCGAAGCCGCTCAGGTGTTCAGTCGACTCGATCGCGGCCTGTGGCGGTCCACCCATCACAACCCGGTGAAACTGCTGGGCAGCTGCCCGCAGGATGTGCTCGATGCTGCGGCCCGCGATGAAGGCTTCCTCACGTCGCTCGAACGCGTGCAGCACAACTTCAAGCGTCACATGGAGCGCACGCCCTGGCTGGTGCGCAAGAAGAAGAGCGATGAGAAATTCACCATCGCCTATTTCTGCGCCGAGTTCGGGCTGGCCGAGTGTTTTCAGATCTACTCAGGCGGCCTGGGCATTCTCGCGGGCGATCACCTCAAGAGCGCCAGCGAACTGGGCCTGCCTCTCGTGGGTGTGGGGCTGCTGTATCGCAATGGCTACTTCCAGCAGTACCTCTCGAGCGATGGCTGGCAGCAGGAGTATTACCCGGAGCTGAATTTCTCGACGCTGCCCGTGTCGCCTGTGAATAACGACAAGGGGCAGCAGGTGAAGGTGGTGGTCGATCTGCCCGGCCGCGCGCTGCATATCGCCGTGTGGCGCACGCAGGTGGGACGCGTGCAGCTGTATCTGCTGGACACCAATCTCCCCGAAAACGACCCGGCCGACCGGGGCATCACCAGCCAGTTGTATGGCGGTGATATGGAAATGCGCATCAAGCAGGAAATCGTCCTGGGCATCGGCGGGGTGCGTGCGCTGCTGGCCATGGGCATCGAGCCTGACATCTGCCACATGAACGAAGGCCACTCGGCGTTCATGGCGCTGGAGCGCATCGGGAACCTGATCGCCAAACACAACATCTCCTTCGATGAAGCCCGTCAGTACGCCGCATCAAGCCATGTGTTCACCACGCATACGCCCGTGCCCGCAGGCATCGACCGATTCCCGGCCGAGATGATCACGCGCTACTTCCGCGACTATCACCACAGGCTCAAGCTCGATATGGAAGGGCTGCTGGCGCTGGGGCGCGAAAACGTCTACAACGTCAGCGAATTCTTCTCGATGGCCGTGCTGGCCATCCGCACCTCGGAATGGGCCAACGGCGTCTCCAAGCTTCACGGCCAGGTCTCGCGCTCGATGTGGAAGAACATCTGGCCGGGGCTGCCTGAATCGGAAGTGCCCATCATCCACGTGACCAACGGCGTGCATGCCCGCACGTGGGTGAGCGCGGAGCTCATTCAGCTGCTCGACCGCTATCTGGGCAGCCGGTGGCAGGAAGATCCGTCGGATCAGTCGGTCTGGCAGTCAATCAAGGAAGTGCCCGATGACGAGCTGTGGCGCGTCAAGGAGCGTAACCGCCACGCGCTGATCATCTGGACCCGCCGCCATCTGCGTGAAAGCATGCTGGCCCGTGGTGCGAATCCCGCGCTGATTGAAGCCCGCACCGAAGCGTTGAATCCTGACGCGCTGACCATCGGCTTTGCCCGCCGTTTCGCCACCTACAAGCGCGGAACGCTGCTGATGCGCGACACGCAGCGGCTGCTCAAGATTCTCTCGGATACCAAACGGCCTGTTCAGTTCCTCATCGCCGGTAAGGCCCACCCGGCCGACGGCGGGGGCAAGGACCTGATCCGCCAGCTCGTCCGCTTCGCCAATGAATCCGCAGCGGGCCATCGCATCATCTTCCTCGAAAATTACGACATGGACGTGGCCCGCCATCTCGTTCAGGGCTGCGACGTGTGGCTCAACACGCCGCGTCGCGGGATGGAAGCCTCGGGTACCAGCGGCATGAAAGCCGCGCTCAACGGCGTGCTCAACTGCTCGATTCTCGATGGCTGGTGGGATGAAGCCGCAGCGCCCAACCTCGGCTGGTCCATCGGCCGAGGCGAGTCGTACGCCAACTACGATCATCAGGACGACCTTGAAAGCCAGGCGCTCTACGAACTCATCGAACAGCAGATCGTTCCGATGTTCTACGATCGCGACAGCCTGGGCGTGCCCCGTCAGTGGGTGGCGCGGATGAAGGAATGTATCGCCACGCTGGCGCCGCAGTTCAACACCAACCGCATGGTTCAGGATTACACCGAGAAACTGTATCTGCCTGCGCTGCGACGCTCGCGCAGCTTGAAGGAAGACAACCTCAAGCATTCCATCGAGCTGGCGCATCAGAAGGAAAAGCTGCATAAAGCCTGGGACCACATCCGCATTGAAGAAGTGAAGTCGGCCAGTGGTCAGCAGGTAGGGGTGCACAAGAGCATGGTGGTGACGGCCGTGGTTCACTTGGATCACATTACGCCCGAGGAAGTCCAGGTCCAGGCCATGTCGGGCCCGATGAATCACGAAGGGCAGATGATCAATCAGATGCTCACCACCTTCGCGCACGTGGAAGACCTGGGCAATGGCAGGCATCGCTATGAAGGGGAACTGACACCATCGCAGAGTGGCAAGTACGGCTTTGCCCTTCGCGTGGTTCCAGGCGGACGCATGTTTGAAGGGATTTATGAGCCTGGCCTGGTGCGATGGGACTCGGCCGCGCCGGGAATCGCCGGGGCTGAGGGCCCCGGGCATGCCTGAAAAACAATCGACCCTTCGGAGCTTATCCGAAGGGTCGTTTGCCCTGTGGTCGTCAGGTGGCCCGCACGCAGACCCCTGGTGCCCATCAGGGCGTCATGGGGCTTGTAGTCCATGAAGGATGACGGTGCGAGTCAGACGTTGTCAGTTCAGCGCTGTTTGTTCTGGTTCTGCTGACCAGCCTGGCGCTGCTGATTCTGGTCCTGCTGCTGTCCGCTGCCCTGCATGCGCTGGGCACCCTGCTGGCCCGGAGCGTTCTGCTGCTGCTGCTGCTGCTGATTCTTCTGGTCCTGCTTGCGCTGGGGGTTGTTCTTGTTGTCACGAGAATTCTGACGATTGGGAGCCATGATGAATCTCCAGTGGGATGATCGGAAAAAGCATGGTTTGGGCCGTGCACGAGCCTTCCATACACTGTCATCAAGCGTAAACCGTCAGCGAAGAATTCAATCATGGGTAATGTCATGCACACCCTATGCTGTTTTGACTGATCCGTCCCATCAGGGCAGACCCTGAGGATTAACCTTTCTGAAAACGCAGCATGACGGCGAGACTGTCAGGACCGATACGGGGGTGACGCGAGCATGGATCAGGCGAGGTACGATCTGGCGATGAATCAGCCTTGCGCAAACGATGAGTCACGTCCGCGTCATCGCGTGGAAAAGCTGCGCGGACTGGTGTCGTGCATCGTGCTGCTGCTGACAGGCGTGAGCATGGCCGTGATGACCTGGCGTCACTGGCCTGACGTGCTCATCGACAGCGGCCGCGAGGCGTATGTGCCCTGGCGACTGTCGATGGGCGATGTTCTTTATCGTGACATTGAAAGTTTCTACGGGCCTTTCTCGTCCTGCTTCAACGCGCTGCTGTTTTATCTCTTCGGGCCGGGATTGTCGGTGCTGTTCATCGCCAATGCGCTGTGGCTGGCTGCAGCAGTCGGGCTGATGTACTGGATCATCCGCCGCTTTGCATCGCCCTGGGCCGCATCGGGCGGGCTGGTGGTGTTTCTGCTGCTGCTGGCGTTCGGTCAGTACTCGTGGATCGGCGGAAATAACTGGATTCTGCCTTACTCGCACGAGCTGACGCATGGCGTGACGCTGGCGCTGGCATCGCTGGCAGCGATGCTCATGGCGGCCAGCCGTCTTGATGCAGGCGATCAGCTGCCATCTGCATCGCAAAGCCGATGGTGGCTCCTGGCGGGCCTGTGCACCGGGCTGGCTTTTCTCACCAAGCCTGAACCGTTGATTGCATCACTGGCGGGGCAGGGCGTGGTGATGATCGGTCTGCTTCACAAAGACCGCCGACGCTGGCCCGGCCTGCTGTGGTGGATTGGCGGGCTGCTGCTGCCCGTGATCGTCAGTACAGCGCTGCTGGCGATGCACATGCCCTTGAGGCAGGCGATGCTGGGGGTGATCGGGTCGTGGCAGTTTGTGGCGTCGGAAGTCAATGCATCGCACAAGTTCCACCGTGAACTGATGGGCATGCATGAGCCTGCATCGCGCCTGTGGCGGATGGCCATCTGGCTGGCAGGGTACGCGGCTGTGCTGCTGCCTGCGGCCTGGCTGGGCTGGCGGTTGAAGCGTCATGGCCGATGGCTGGCGGTGGTGATTCTCATCGCGGGCTTGATTCTGGGCTGGCTGGCGTATGACCATCGCTGGATTCCCTGGGCAGGGTGTCTGTTCCCGCTGCCTGTGGTGATGGTGTCTGGCATCGCTGCGGCGATCATAGGCCGACGCCAGCGCAGTCTGCCTGCCACGCTGGCCATGGCCGGGCTGGCGATTCTTTCGCTGGTGCTGATGGGTCGGATCATTCTGAACGTGAACGTGGCGTACTACGGCCCGTTCATGGCCGCGCCGGCGCTGGTGCTTGGCGTGGTGATGGTTGGTGGCCTCTGGCCTGAGCGCATCAGGCAGGCAGGCGGATCGCCCTGGCCGCTGCGGGCTGCGGTGACCGTCATTCTGGCGACGCTGCTGGGCAGTCATCTGGCCACGATTCATTACTTCCAGCAGAAGCAGCAGATTCCGGTCGGGACGGGGCGCGATCGCCTGCAGGCCGCCATGCCGCGTGGCGAGTTTGTGCGCATGGTCATGGACTACTGGCAC